>ERZ1027039.537-NODE-537-length-13967-cov-5.901452_pt1 | contig 13967 bp, 8 predicted proteins | sample MGYA00519438_ERZ1027039 | MGnify/ENA primary metagenome ERZ1027039 (study PRJEB26926, sample SAMN06164810) | human gut metagenome | biome: ENVO:00009003; feature: ENVO:2100002; material: ENVO:00002003 | host: Homo sapiens | place: USA | collected 2012 ...
CCTTACGGCTCGTGGGCTGTACCACCGGTAGGGAATTGCACCCTGCCCTGAAGATCTTATTTTATTTTTATCAGCAATTTCTACAATTTACCTTGCTGATATCTGACAGTATACTCTTAACTTTTATCTCTGTCAAGATTTTTTTCAGGAAAGTAACCCTCTTACCATCTCTGCATTAAATGTCACACCTGTCAGGTGATCTACTTCAATCTGATACAGGGCATTGGCTGCGATATGCTCTGCTGCCTGTTCCAGATCACGAATACCGCTTGTATTTTTATGCAATTCAACGATGGCATCCAGACCGTCTTCTGTTACTACACATTCTTCTGCTTTCAGGCTCATGCGTTTCAGAACTTTCGGAAGAACGTATTTGGAGAAGATGATCTTCTTCTCTTCTGATGTATAATCCGGGATATCAATCACCGCGAAACGGGACATCAGAGGTGCGCTGATCTGGGATTTATCGTTTGCCGTAGCAATAGGATAAACGCCCACTGTAGGCACCATACATTCCATATAGTTATCTGTAAATCCAAGGTTGTCAAGCAGGGTAAGAAGTACGTCTGCAGGATTTCCGTTGCCCTTACCTGACGCAGCTTTATCAAGCTCGTTGATGATAAATACAAGGTTGGATTCTCCTGCTGCTGAGAAAGCTTCCATGATGATTCCGGGCTTTGCGTTTGCATAGATTCTGGAACTTCCTGTAAGCTGTTCCGGATCATTGATGGAACTCATGTCCAGAGTTGTCCAAGGCAGTTTCAGAATACGGGCAACTGCATAGGCAATCTGGGATTTGCCTGTACCTGCAGGGCCTACAAGGAGAAGTCCGTATGCAGGAAGTGTATGGGTACGGTTGATCTGGATGATTGTTTCAATGATACGCTGCTTTACAGATTCCATTCCGTAGAGTTCCTCATCAAGGATCCTGCGGGCTTCCTGAGGATCGATTGCTTCAAAGTAATTGCTCTTCCACTGTACATTCATCATAATGGAAAGTGCTCTCTGAGCATGACGTCTCTCCTCCGGAGATACTTCGTGTGAACGGGCAACTGCAAGGTTTCTTCTCGCCCAGAGACGGATATTATCCGGCAGTGTTCTGCCTGCGCAGGTCATAAAATCAGTGATGCTCTGAATGCTTGTCAGCTTCATCTCGTCCCCTGTTTCTTCCTCGTCTTCATCCTCAACAATCTCTGCAGGTGCACTGCTTGCAAGAAGTCTCTCGATCATAAACTGAAGAAATCCGTCCTCTGCGGAAAGTTTCGTGCCGCCACCAAAAGCAGTTTCACGAATCTTATAAACTGCATAACCATTCTCTTTATTCTCTCCTGAAAGACGCACATTGATATGATTCTCCCCAAGCCATTTCAGAAGACTTACAAATCTTGAATCAATACTGATAATATCTGCACTGAAAACGCCGTCATCCTCTTTAAATTCAAAGGATGTACGTTTGATCGGATTAGTAAAAATACCGCAGGAATGATGTTTCCACTGACGGCTGCTGTTATCCAGGATCATGATCGGTTTCTCAGGGGAAGTCTCCTTTTCATTGGACTGGAACGTAGTGTAGGTACATTCAGACTGTACGCCTGTTTTCTTGTCTGAAGCACCGCTGAAATCAAATACTGGCATGGTAAATACTCCTTTTATCTTATCATGCAATGCATGACATATTTCTATTACACATCTCTGCAATCCTATCGGAAGCTATTTATTATTCTAGCAGAATCTTTTCTTTTAATCAATTCTGTAAATGTATTTATTGCATAAATATTCAATAAATTATATCCTGATTTATTCCCCCAAAATCATTGACGGTAACATTCGCAGGCCTTATAATAATAGTAACTGAGAATTTCCAGAAACTCTCTGGAAAATCGAAATTTACTTTTAGGAGAGCAAAATGAGCAAAATTATTTTAACCGGTGACCGCCCAACAGGCCGCCTTCATGTTGGACATTATGTTGGTTCATTATCCGAGCGTGTTCGTTTACAGAACTCCGGCTTATATGATGAAATTTATATTATGATCGCAGATGCACAGGCATTAACAGATAACGCTGAACACCCTGAGAAAGTTCGCCAGAACATCCTTCAGGTCGCCCTGGATTATCTTGCATGCGGCATTGATCCTGAGAAATCCACTATCTTTATCCAGTCCATGGTTCCGGAGCTTACAGAGCTTACTTTCTATTATATGAACCTTGTTACTGTGGCACGTGTACAGCGTAATCCTACAGTTAAATCTGAAATCCAGATGCGTAATTTTGAGGCAAGCATCCCTGTTGGATTCTTCTGCTATCCGATCAGCCAGGCTGCAGATATCACTGCATTCCGCGCTACTACTGTTCCGGTTGGCGAAGATCAGCTTCCAATGCTCGAGCAGTGCAAGGAGATTGTCCACAAATTTAATACTGTTTATGGTGAAACTCTGACAGAGCCTGAGATTATTCTGCCATCCAATAAAGCATGCTTACGTCTGCCAGGTATTGACGGAAAAGCAAAAATGAGCAAATCTCTCGGAAACTGCATCTACCTTTCAGATGAAGAAGCTGATGTTAAGAAGAAGGTTATGTCCATGTTCACAGACCCGAATCATCTTCGTGTGGAAGATCCGGGACGTGTGGAAGGAAATCCTGTATTTATTTATCTGGATGCATTCTGTAAACCGGAATATTTCGCAGAGTTCCTGCCTGAATATCAGAATCTGGATGAACTGAAAGCTCATTATACACGCGGCGGTCTGGGTGATGTCAAGGTTAAGAAATTCCTGAATAAAGTACTCCAGGCAGAGCTTTCTCCGATCCGTGAGAGACGTAAATACTGGGAACAGCATCTTGATGATGTATATGATATCCTCAAAGAGGGAAGCAAGGTTGCTGAAGCAAAAGCTGCACAGACACTTCACGATGTACGTTCTGCTATGCAGATCAACTACTTTGATGATAACAGCTTAATCAAATAATTATATGCCGGTGGCTACAGCGACCGACAACAATGCGTAAATAAGAAATTCAAACGCAAGCTTGTTCAAAAATCAACTTATTGACACATCAAAACAGGTTCAGGCAAAAGCATTCTGCTCACGTCTGAACCTGTTCTGTTATTTCTTCACTGACTTTCTTTTCAATCTATTTTACAGATAAAATCTATCCGATATCTTTCATATCTGATACCATTTGATCTCATTTGCCTCCATATGTAACCGGAAGCTGCTTCCATCACCTCTGTAAACTACTGTATCCTGTGGTTCGTAAGTGTTGTTGACTACACAGTATTTTCCATTTTTTACGTAAGCATGTACTTCTACATTGTAGTTGGTTGAATACCAGCAGTGAAGTTCTTCCTCTGCGGATGCTGACCAAAGGACTGCACGATAAAGCACGCGGCTGTTCTTGAAGCTGTATGGAAGTCCGCTGATATAAACGCCTCTTCCTTTACCGAAATTCTTTACAGCCATCTGCACTTCCTGGTCTTTCTGGATTAAGATTTCTGTTTCCGGTAAGGCATAAATGTTCTTCTTACCTTCACCGAAATCAACCTCGCCTTCTGCATCTTTAAGGATGAAATGATCTCTGTGTTCTTCCCAGTTATATTTATCGGTATTCAGGTTAAATCCATGTTCTTCTTCTACTCCAAGTACATCATCTAACTGAATGAATCTGCCCTGCCACTGATGTGCTGCCGGTTCTCCTACACCGATAAATCCACCGCCATTATATACAAATTCTCTGACTGCTGTGATGATTGTTTCGTCGATCCAGTTCTCGCCGCCTGACTGTGCAGTGTCCGCATCTCCCACATTGATCACTACGTCAAATTTCTTCAGAAGATCTTTGTCTGCTTTGATATCGTCAAAGCTGATAAATGATACATCAAACGGCGCGCCGCTTAATGCTTCGATAATTCCGAAATAAGAATAATTCTGCTTGTAATAGATGGCGTGATGTACCATATGGTTACCCCATGAGCGCATCTTTCCCCAACAATTCAGGACTGCTACCCGTTTTACGCAATAAGGAGTCGTTCCCTGAATGTTATCATATAAAGTGCGGAACTCTTCGCAGACTTCTTTGATATACTGTACAAAATCCGGGAATTCCAGGGCAAGTTTCAGATATCCGCCGTATCCGATTCTCTGGATCGGGCTTCGAAGGATTGCTCTTCTTGCTGTTACCCAGTTCACTTTTGCCTCCTTTACAGGATCGCCGCCTTCATGGAACGTATCCGGGAAAAAGTATGGCAAAAATCTTCCTTCTGTATATTTTACATTCTTAATATCGCTGAACAGACGCAGGGTCGCACCATTTCCAACACTTCCAACTACAGCATCCAGTCCGATAGATGCAAATTCGTCCATAAACGGTTCCATGCCAATCCAGTGATCTCCCATGAACATCATGGCCTCTTTTCCGTATTCATGTACGATATCTACCATCTCTTTGGCAAGCTTTGCAACTTCGCGTCTCTGAAATGCCTGGAAATCTTTGAATTCTTTTGAGGGAATCCGATAGGTATTGTTCATGTATCCCTGGTCAATGATATATTCCGGTCTGAAAGGATAGCCCACTTCTTTCTCAAACTGCTCCAGAATATATGGGCTGACTGAAGCTGAATAGCCAAACCAGTCTACATATTTCTCTCTTGCAAGTTCATCAAATATAAGAGTAAACTGATGGAAAAATGTAGTGAAGCGCACAACATCCACATACTCATGAGTATCCAGAAATCTGCGCAGACGTTCCAGGGAATGAGCTCTTGTTTTCGGCTGGCGCACATCAAATGTGATCTGTGGCTCTACGTCTTTCCAGTCATTTACTACTGCATTATACATGTGTACCGGGTCCCACATAATATATGCCAGAAAGCTTACAGTGTATTCATGAAACAGCTTTGCAGATCTGATCACTACATTACCTGTTTCTTCCTCATAGCTCCACAGCTCTGTTGATACCGGTTCTCCGGTGGTGCGGTCTATAACTTCCCACCATCTGTAGATATCATCTCTTGTATTCACTGCCAGCATATCCGGATATAAATGATCCATCAGGTGGATTTCCAGTTTCTCCTCTGTTGCTGTATGGAAGGATGTCATGATATACATCTGCTGGATTTCCTCAGGATGTGCCTTTGCCCATTCATTATCCTTACGGGTTGTATAATAGGTTGCATATATCTTGGAGCCAGTGTCTTTTAATTCCTTCGGGAATTCTGTTCCGTCACAGTCACGGATCGCATCTGCACCCCACTCATCCAGTATCTCCAGTGTCTGTGGCACTACATCCAGATTGGTTGGTATTGTTACACGACCTTTTTTCATTGTTGTTTGTCTCCTCTCTCTGTATAAACCTGTCTTATTTTTTACTTATCTGACCTGATTCTGCTCTTTCTTGCGCCTTATCTGTCTATAGAATACGTTCTTTCCAAAACATTTTCAATTCTCTTTTTGCTTTGTTTTTTAGAAATCTTGCTGTACAAATCAAATTGTGATATTATATAAAAAATGTTATCGAGAATTTTGAAAGGAATTCTGTTTTTGATTATAATACCCTATATTTTTTATCTTTCAAAGTTTTTTTATGCATTTAGTCCAATCATAACAACTAAATGCAGAACAGATTCCCTCTATTATTTTTGTTCACTCTTTTGCATTAGACAAAATCACTAAATTATGGAGGAGGAACTTTTTTATGAGTACACATTCTCTTCGCTTCAGCCCTGAAGATACTGCTCCACAGGAGGTCACACTTCTGAATGCATCTTCTTCCCTCTATGAAGGTGACTGGCCAAGCATTCCCCACTCCCATGCATTCACTGAATTATTTTATGTGCGGGACGGACAGGGGGAATTTCTGCTTGAAGATGAAATCTACCCTATTTCAAAAGATGACCTGATCATTGTTAACCCTCACATTAATCACACTGAAATTTCCAGAGGAAACCCACCTCTCAGCTATTTCACAGTGGGCGTAGACGGATTATCTTTCTCTTTTAATGATCAGAAAGAATATCGCATCTTTAACTGCAGAAAAAAGAAAACAGATCTGCTTTTTTACTTTAATGCTCTGTTTCAAGAACTGGATAATCAATCGGAAGGGTACGAAAAAATCTGCAGACATATACTTAATATTCTGATCCTGCAGCTTCGGCGCATTACGGATTCACCATTTGAACTGATCACCGCCCAGCATCCAAGTAAAGAGTGCGCTCATATTAAGCGTTATCTTGACTCCAATTACGGGGAAAATATTACTCTGGATCACCTCTCAGAACTCAGTCATCTTAATAAGTATTATCTGAGTCATGAATTTACAAAATATTATGGGATTTCTCCTATCAATTATCTGAACCGGAAACGCATCAAAGTGTGCAAAGAGCTTCTGGAAAATACTGATTACGGGATTTCAGATATTGCACATCTCACAGGATTCTCCTCTCAGAGCTATCTCTCCCAGAGCTTTCGCAAATCCTGTGGCATGACTGCAGGAACTTACCGTAAACTTAAGAAAAAAAGAAAGGATCCTATTTAATATCATGCAATACACATTTCCAAACTACTATAAAGAATTTTCCTGCATTGCAGGAGCCTGTCCGGATACCTGCTGCGCAGGATGGCAGATCGTGATTGACGATCAGACACTGAAGAAATACCAGCACTTTAAAGGTCCATTCCGCAATCGCCTGCACAATGATATTGACTGGAAACAACATGTTTTCCGCCAGTATAACAGACGTTGTGCTTTTCTCAACGAAGAGAACCTGTGTGATATCTACACAGAAGCAGAACCGGAAATGTTCTGCAGAACCTGCAGAAATTATCCTAGACATATTGAAGAATTTGAAGGTCTGCGTGAAATTTCCCTGTCGCTCTCCTGTCCGGAGGCAGCAAGGATTTTACTTTCCCAAAAAGAAAAGGTACACTTTATCACAAAAGAAAAAAAGACAAAAGAAGAAGTCTATGATGACTTTGATTATTTCCTGTTCACTGCACTTATGGACACCCGTGATATGCTTATAGATATCATCCAGGACAGAGCTGTACCCATGCAGAAACGTCTGTGGAAACTTCTGGCTGCTGCACATGATTTCCAGTTATGTGTAAATAAAAATGAACTCTTTAAATGGGAAGAAATGCGAAAACGACATGAAGATTCCGGATACGGAGATAGATTTTGCAGCAAAATTTACTCTCGTATAAATGCAGATAACATAGAAAACAGTTCTGCTGCATCTGCCTGCGCAAATACACCAGAACAATTATTTAAAAAAATGTGGAAAACTGTTGTCCCGGAAATGGAGGTTCTGCGCCCGGGATGGCAGGAATACTTAAAGAATTGTCTGACTCCACTGTATAATGGAAATACAGATCCGCAGTCTGACTCCGGAAATCTTTATTCCTGGCAGAAAAGTGAATTTGATTTCTCTTATCCGGACTGGCAGATTCAGGAGGAACAGCTTCTTGTTTACTGGATCTATACCTATTTCTGCGGTGCAGTTTATGATGATGAGATCTTCGCCAAGGTGAAAATGGCAGTTGTGTGCACCCTGTTCATCCATGAATTAAATGTGGGAACCTATCTGAAAAACAACCGGCAGTTTAAGCTGGATGACCAGATCCGTATCTGTTATCAGTTTTCAAGAGAACTGGAACACTCAGATCTTAACCTGAACAGATTTGAAGAATTAATGTCTGAAAAAGAGATTTTCTCCTTTGAAAATCTGCTGAAAATCTGCTGATGCAAATAAAAAATCCAGTTATTATGAGCACTAAATCAATATTGTCCTCTCATTACTGTATTTTCAGCATATGCCAGAATTCTATCTGTTTTCATTTAGAGCGTGTTTGAAAAATCATTTCAACAATCTGTACTCTCTAATCTACGGATCATAGATACCAGATGTCCGGCACAATTTCGGATTTCTTCTTCTGTAAGTTTACCTTCTTTATATGCCTGGCGAATATTCTTATCATCATCCGGATTTCCAGGCATGATAATGTCATTGCCTGCTGCCACACATTTCCATGGAACGCTTCCATCTTCCGGAACTGTTGTGTTCCAGTCTGACATAATTGCTCCGTCAAATCCCCATTCTTTTCTGGCAACTGTCATGCACAGATCTTTGCTGTTCGCCGCATGAATACCGTTGATAAGATTATAGGAAGTCATAATAGAAACAGGATTTCCTTCTTTTACTGCAATTTCAAATCCGCGGAGATAGATTTCTCTGAGCGCACGTTCGGATACACAGGAGTCAACACCCATGCGGTTATCTTCCTGATTATTGCATGCAAAATGCTTGATTGTTACGCCACATCCTGACTTGCTCTGAACACCCCGGATCACTGCTGCTGCCAGCATCCCTGACAGATATGGATCTTCTGAATAATATTCATAATTTCTTCCACATAATGGATTTCTGTGGATATTCATGCCTGGTGCAAGCCACAGATTCACATGAAATTCTTCCATTTCTTCTGCGATTGCTTTTCCAAACTCTGTCATGAGATCTGTATCCCAGGTCTGTGCCAGTGCTGTTCCTACCGGAAAAGCAGTACAGTACTGATAATAAGTGTCTGCATTCTCATGATGCACACCAGGTTCCAGAATTCCATTTTCCAGTGAACCAAGAACTCCCATTTCATAGATGCTTTCTGTCTCTTTATCTACCTCATACCACTGTCTGAGGCGGATACCTGCCGGACCGTCCGCCATAACAAGAGAGGGGATTCCATACTCTTCCAAAGTACCGCAGGTTTCACCTGCTGATCCCGGCACTCGAATTCCTGCTGCACCAAGAGTACTGATATTCTCTGAAATCTTTCCATAAAGCAGAGGAATCAGCTCTTCTGTAGTTCTGTTTTCCAGAACAGAAACAAATCTTTTTTCTTCCTCTGTCAGATTTTCCTGATTTTTTCCGACATCTTCCGATTTTGCCGGTATCATCGCAGGTTTAAAATAATATTCCGGAACCTGCGCTGTTATCAGTTTTTCCTGTCTCTGCACAGATTTTTCTTTCAATTCTTTTGTCAGATAAATCTGTTCCAGTTCTTCCTGAAGCGGACAGACTTTATCCATCTGTTCCAGTACTGTATCATCTGAAACTACCAGAACTGCTTCCAGTTTCAGTTTGTCTGAACTGTTTCCGACCAGAATGCCATATTTGCCTTTTTCCACTATCCATGTATGTGTTTCCTCATTGAAAGAAGCCAGTTGTTTCTGTGGAATCTCAACAGTAAGTGTTTGTGTTTCTCCCGGCTTCAGAAGTCTGGTTTTTGCAAAACCTGCCAGTCTCTTATACTCTTTTTCCAGTTCTGTCTGCGGAAGCGTAACATAAATCTGTACCACTTCTTTACCAGCATATTCATTTCCTGTATTTGTAACCTGAACCTCTGCTCTGATCTTACTTTCTTCCATATTTATGCTACAACACTTCATCTCAAACATAGTATAAGAAAGACCAAACCCAAACGGAAACATCACCTTTTTGTCAAAGCTGTCAAAATATCTGTAACCTACATAAATACCTTCTTTGTATTTTTCCTTTTCCAGATTGCCATTCAGATACCCATACTCTTCTGAAGCCGGATAATCCTCGTATCGCCTTGCCCAGGTTGTTGTCAGTTTACCGCCCGGCACTTCTTTTCCCAGAAGTACATCAGCCAGGGCATCTCCCCCTTCCTGACCAAGCTGAGAAATATTTAAGATTCCTTTTATATTGTCTGTCTGTTCCAGAATATCTGTCAGCTCCACAGGACCACCTGCATTAAGAATAAGGATCACAGGTTTGTTCATTTCTGCAAGATAACGTAAATCTTCCTCTTCTCTCTCGCTTAAATAGTAATCTCCCTTTACTTTGCGACGGTCTTTTCCTTCTCCTGAAATACGACTGATCACATAAATCACCACATCTGCTTCACAGATATCTTCCTCTACCACCTTACGTCCCAGCGGCATTGCAAAAGGATTCTCTGCATAGGCATCAAAAGGATTATCTACTTTCTTAGCTTCTTCCAGAACTTTTTCTTTCCACGCCTCTCTCGCCTGCTCATAGCGATTGTGATAATCGCTGATCCAGTCTTCGCTTACAATTTTTACTCCTGCTTCTTTCAGTCCCTGATAAATAGAAATATTCTTTCTGTTGTTAACATCTCCAGAACCAATTCCACCCTTTACGGTTTTCTCTGCTCCATACCCAAGAAGTGCAGCAGCTGTATCTTTCTTTAATGGAAGGATTCCTTCATTTTTCAGCAGAACAATGCCTTCTGACGCCGCTTTTCTGGCAAGCTTTCCATGCATCAGTTCTCTCTCTGACGGCTGTTCTTCTCTAGTTCCACTGTAAATCCATTTCTTCATATAATTATACTCCTGTTTTTAATATTATAATTCTCATGAAAAGAACCTCCATAGCATTCTCTCTATGGGGGTCCTTAATTCTCATTATTCTTTTACGCCACCAAGTGTTACACCTGCAATAATGTATTTGGATAAAAGCAGATATACAATAATGATTGGCACGATCGCAACAGTGATCATCATGTAAATTTTACCCATATCAAAGTTCATATAATCAGCACCACGCAGAGTTGCAATCAGGATCGGCACTGTCATTTTGCTCTTTGACTGAATGATCAGGGCAGGAACGAAGTAATTGTTCCAGGATCCTACGAAAGTAAAGATTGCCTGTACTGCTACTGCCGGTTTCATAATCGGAAGTACAATACTGTTAAAGGTTCTGAATTCTCCGGAGCCATCAATTCTTGCCGCTTCCACAAGGGATAAAGGAAGGGAAGACTGAAGGTAGCTGTACATAAAGTAAAAGACTGCCGGAGATGCAATGGATGGAATGATCAGCGGAAGTAAAGAGTCATACATTCCCATCTTTGTGATCAGTCGTAAAAATCCCATTGCTGTTACCTGTGTAGGCATAACAAGAATTGCCATAATAAAGGTAAAAGCTGCTTTCTTCATTTTAAAATCATAAGCATATAGACCATAAGCTGTCAAAGAAGAAAAATATGTACAAAGTGCAGCACTGCAGGAAGATACAACAACACTGTTAAGAATACCGCGGAACATCGGGAAACTTCCGTCATTTGCCACATTCTTCAAATTCTCAAGAAAATATTTTCCGGGAAGTGCTGAAAATCCTTTCTGCAGATCCGCATGGGAACGTGTTGCATTTACAATCAGAATGTAAAAGAAAAACAGACACAGGAAGGATAAAAAGATCAGCACAAGATGAACAAAAATACTGCGCACACGACCTGATGTATTTGATTTCATAGTTTATCTCCTCCTTCTTTCTTCTTTTGCTTTTTTCTTTGCAACTTTCTTAGATCCGTCCGGGTCTGTGTCATTTGTCATCTTATATACGATCATACATAAAATACCGCTGACAATAAACAGATATACGGACAGTGCACCTGCCATACCATAGTTCTTGCTCTTTAAGTGGCTGTTCAGGAACATGATCAGAGTCATAGATGTACGGTCCGGATTCCCCTGTCCATTTGTAAGAATCTGAGGAACATCGAACATCTGAAGACCACCGATGATAGATGTGATCAGTGTATAAGCAAGGATCGGACGGATCAGCGGCAGTGTGATATAGAAAAATCTCTTGATACTGTTACAGCCATCCAGTTCAGATGCTTCAAAAATATCCATACTGATACCCATAACAGCAGCCATCAGCATAATTGTTGTATTACCAAACCACATCAGGAAGTTCATAAATCCGACCAGAGATCTGGTTCCGATTACAGAGCCCATGAAATCTATCGGTTTTTCAACCCATCCCAGAGACATCAGAATAGAGTTAATCGGTCCGTTGGTAGAGAACATGGTAAAGAACAATAATGCAAATGCAGAAGCCATGATCAGGTTAGGAAGATAAATAACAACCTTGAAAAACTGCTGTCCATGGATCTTCAGACGCGCATCTGTAAACCAGCATGCCAGAACCAGTGCGATCACGATCTGCGGTACAAATCCGATTACCCACAGAATCAGTGTATTAGCACTGTATTTGAACATATCTGACTTCAACAGACTCAGATAGTTTGCCATTCCAATAAAATTCGGTCCGATTTCTTTAATTCCTGAACGATAATATTCATAGAAACTATAACGTACAGTATCTACCAGCGGAATCAAAGAAAAGATTAAAAAAGTTATAAAAAATGGAAGGATAAAGATGTATCCCCATTTTGCATAGCTGATGCTTTTCTTTTTTTTCATAGTTCAGCATTCCTTCCTTTACATATTAGTGCCAGACACACATCGCGTTCATGCGTGTCTGGCAAATACAAATGCATCTGTACAGGTTATTTACACCTGAAACTTTTTAACTGTCAATTCAAAAGCGTTTATTATTCAGCCCAGTTAACTTCCTGGATTTCCGGATAACGTTCTTTGATTGCTGTTTCAAAGTTTGATTTTGCTTTGTCATAGTCTACCTGACCCTGGAAGTAATCGCTGAAAGCGTTCTGGAGCAGTTCTACACATCCCTGGTCATAAGCAGAAAGTGGTGCGATCTTGATGTTCTCTGCAACCGGTGAGAAATATGTAAATGGATTCTGTCCGCCAAGGAAGTCAGATGCGAAAGTATCATCTTTTGCAACTTCCTGCATACCACTCTTTGTATTTGTAAAGTCAGAATAATCTTTGGAAATCTTTAATAAATTGTCCTTATTTCCTGTCAGTGCAAGAATGATATCTTTTGCATGTTCCGGATTATCTGTTCCTGTTGCTGCATGGATGTAAGAACCGCCCCAATTGTATTCCTGTGGTGGATTTGTAACAGCCCATGCTCCGTCTTCTCCATCCCAGTTTGGTTTCAATGTAAAGTCAATTCCCCATGCCGGGAAGAGGAATGCAAATACTTTGGATTCAGATCCCATAGCTTTGTTCCAGTCATCATTCCACTGACCTTTTACAGTTTTGTTCAGGTATCCTGCATCCAGCCATTCTTTGGAATCTTTGATCCAGTTCATTACCTGCTGGTCTACATTAACAGTTGTTGCACCGTCTTCTACCCATGGCTGGGAAATGCTGTTTCCATACAGTCTGAATGTATCAGCATAAGAAGCAAATGTGTAATATCCTTTTGCTTTCAGTTCTTCAGCTGTAGCTTTTGCTGTATCCCAGTCTTTCATTTTCTTGCCTACTTCTTCAGGATCGTCGGTTCCGAACACATCTTTGGCAATATCACGACGATATACAAGAAGTCCAGGGCAGCACTGCCATGTAGATCCTCTCTGTACTCCATCTGCATCAGATGCAGTTGTTTTTGTAAAGTCATACTGATCTGCAAGATCTTTGTCAGGATCAATTCCAAGATCTTTCAGAGGCATTGCCACATCCGCTGCTGCATCTGTATATTTGTATACATAATCTGTTTCTGATAAGAAGATATCTACCTTATCATCTGCTGATGCATCAGCCTGATTCATAAGAGCTTCATCAAGTTTCTGCTGATAAACACCATCCTGATTTGGATTTATGATCCAGTGAATTTCTGTTCCATCCTTTAATGTTGTTACTGTTCCGTCTTTGGATGTTTCTTTTACTTCAGGATATACTGCTTCCAGACGCTGACGGAATTCATCATTCCAGGAATAAATATTGATTACTTTTCCTTCTTCATCTGCATGTACGATTGTAGCGGTTCCGCCCATTGTACCTGCAATTACGGATGCTGTAAGTAAAACAGCTAATGCTTTCTTTTTCATTAAAAAAGCCCTCCTTTTTCTTTTTTTCTCTTTGTGAGTTTCTTGCCTCACCTGATGTATCAGATTATAGCTTAAACTGCTTTTCGGGTATATTATAATTTCTACCAAAATGTCAGATTCATGACCTCATTGTGTTCTTTTTATATACAGACAGATTTTGTCATTTAATAAGGAAATCTTTCCTAAAATCATAATCTTTCTGTTTTTTTATTAGTATTTTTGTATAAAA
>ERZ1027039.544-NODE-544-length-13924-cov-6.059774_pt1 | contig 13924 bp, 9 predicted proteins | sample MGYA00519438_ERZ1027039 | MGnify/ENA primary metagenome ERZ1027039 (study PRJEB26926, sample SAMN06164810) | human gut metagenome | biome: ENVO:00009003; feature: ENVO:2100002; material: ENVO:00002003 | host: Homo sapiens | place: USA | collected 2012 ...
GTATAAGAGACAGTCCCGGCAGTGCTCCACCACCCGCCCCGCGCGCAGTGCCAGCCGATGCCCGCCGCGTCCGGGATTCGCGCCCATCTTCTCCTCTACGCCCGCCATTGCCCGAATGACCTCCGGCGGCTTCGGGAAGCTCGTCGCGGCATTGTCCAGATAAATCATCGACGCTTTTCCTCCATCGTCCGCGAACCTCGGCGGGCGTTTTTTCATATTATTCTAATGACGAAAAGGAGGCGGTAGAACCGATGAGGGAGGAGTTTTGCATTGCGGCGTTCCGTTCGCGTCAACAGGTGATGGCGTTTGAACGCGATTTGCGCCAGCACGGGGTTCGTGCGTCGGTGATGATTACGCCGCGCGCGGTGGCGATGGGGTGCGGGCTGAGCGTCCGCATCGAGCGGGAGGATTTGCGCCGCGCCGTGCAGGTGTATCGGACGACGAATCCGGGCAATCTGATTGGCTTCTATGACGTGTGGCAGGAGCCGACAGGGCGGACGACTGTGCGCCCGGCGGGGATTGATACTATTTCCAAATGAGAATGCGCCAAGATGCGAAGCGAATTTTTCGCGCTGGCTAACGCGAATGAAACGCAGCGTAGCAGCGCTACGCTAAGTGGAATGAGCGGACGCAAGCGCGGAAAAGGCGCGAGCAGATGGCGCAGGTGAATTTGGAAATAGTATGAGTAACGAAAAGCGCCGCCTGATTTCGCAATGAAACCAAGCGGCGCTATTGTTATGCAATTGTATCTTTTAGTGCAGTTTCCGGCACACCTTGATGATTTCCTTGCCCGGGACGGTCGATTCCTGCCCAAGCGCGTCGTGGCCGTCCTTCATGCGGCGTGTAATGAGCAGCGTGTCGTCATCGGGCGCTTCGATGTCGCAGTAGCCGAGGCGCAGCAGGTCGGATTCCTGCCGATGGCGCAGCTTGTTCGCGACGTATTTCTGCAGCGACTTGTCTTCGCGCCCCCACGGGAAGGCGCGGCGATTCCACGGGTCGTGGCAGCCGGTCAGCCCAACTTCGTCCCCATAGTACACTGTTGCGCAGCCCGGCAGCGCGCACAGCAGGTCGATGCAAAGCTTGTAGCGCCTCACAGCTAACTCGTACTCTTCCACGTTCAGGTGGACATGCTGCTGATCTGCCTTGCTGAGTTCCTGACATTCGCGTCCAGCAAGGATGTTCAGCGCACGGCAGCGGTCGTGGCTGCCGACGAGGTTCATCAGCGCGTAACGGAACTGCGCCGGGTAAACTTCCTCCTGATGGTGAATCAGGCGCACAAAGGTGCTGGCGGACGTTTTGCCCATCACAAAGTTGAGAATCGCCTCGCGCACGGGGTAGTTCATCACGCTGTCGAGCGTGTCGCCTGTGCAGTAGCAGCGCGTTTCGCCGTAAGCAACCTTGTTGCTCGCGTCCTCCCAAACTTCGCCCAAGACAACGGCTTCCGGGTCAGCGGCCTTTGCGGCGGCGCGCAGCTTGCGCAGGAAGTCCACCGGTAATTCGTCCGCCACATCCAGCCGCCAGCCGCAGCTGCCCGCCTCAATCCAACGCGGCACAACACCCTCGTGCGGCTGGAACATGAACTTCTGGTATTCCGGATTGTCCTTGCGCAGCTCCGGCAGGGAGAGAATGCCCCACCATGCCTTGTAGTCTTCCGGATAGTGGTTGAAGGTGTACCAGTCGTAGTAGGGGGAGGATTGCCCCTGATAGGCGCCGAGCGTCGGATAATGCCCGAAGTGGTTGAAGTACACGCTGTCTTCGCCCGTGTGGGAAAATACGCCGTCGAGCATTACGCGGATGCCGACTTTCTTCGCCGCTTCGCACAGTTCGGTGAACTCCGTGTTCGTGCCGCACAGCGGGTCAACCTGCGTGTAGTCGCCCGTGTCGTAGCGGTGATTCGACCGTGCGCGGAAAATCGGGTTCAGGTAGATAATGTCGATGCCCATGTCCTTCAGGTAGGGCAGCTTCTCCTGAATGCCGGTCAGCGTGCCGCCGTAGAAATCCAGTTCCTGATACTTGCCGCCGCGCAGGTCGCCCACGCCCAGCAGCTCTTCGTCCCAGTTTTTGTGGACATAGCGGTCTTTGCGGTCATCAACGGCTTTTGTTTGCGCATGGCGGAAACGGTCGGGGAAAATCTGGTAGATATTCGCCCCGTGGAAGGCTTCCGGCGTCTTGTAAGCCGGGTCGTAGAGCGTAATCTGGAAGGATTCCGGCTCGCCGTGGTCATACGCGACACCGACGCCGCCAAGTTTGTCCGGCTGGTTGCCATAGCGGATGGTGCGACCGTCCTTGCGGTAAATCAGGAAGTAATACCAGAAAAGCCCCGGCGTGGTCGGCAGGGGAATGGCAACTTCCCAGACATGCTCAGCGGTCGGCAGCATGGTGTAGCAAAGTTCTTCCGTCATCCAAGTGCGCAGGACGACGCTCGTCGCTTCGTCGCAGTGCAGGCGAATCAGAACATTGCTGCCAGCCGGAGCAGGGCCGGACGGCGTGCGATAAAATTCGTTGTGGGAATCGTGCAGCAGCATGATATCCATCCATCCAATCATCAATAATTGCGGAAACACGGCAAAAAAGCCCGAAATGCTCCGGACTTTTGAACCGGGAGCACTGCGGATGGATATTTTTCCGCAGTGCTCTCGAAAATATGCAGTTTATACCTTGCGCTTGAGCGGGTCAAGATGCCAAATGGTGTCGTTGTACTCGCGAATTGTGCGGTCGGAGCAGAAAACACCGGACATTGCGGTATTGATGACCGCCATGCGGTTCCACTTGTCGCGGTCGGCATAATCCGCGTCGATGCGGCGCTGCGCCATCGAGTACGAGCCGAAGTCTTTCAGGACGAAGAACGGATCGGCCATGTTGCCCCAGTCGCCAATCAGCAGGCTGTGATACAAATCCTGCAGGGCGCTCGGCGCGTCCGGCAGCACGGTGCCGTCGATCATCTGGGTCAACGCCAGACGCAGTTCCTGATTCGTCTCAAAGATGGTCATCGGGTTGTAGTTGCGCTCACGGTACATATCCAGCACCGTGTCGGAACGCATACCGAAGATGTAGATGTTATCCATGCCGACCTGCTCGGAAATCTCGACGTTTGCGCCGTCCATCGTGCCGATCGTGATGGCGCCGTTCATCATGTACTTCATGTTGCCCGTGCCGCTGGCTTCCTTGGACGCGGTGGAAATCTGCTCGGAGATTTCGGTTGCCGGAATCAGCAGCTGCGCGCTGGACACGTCGTAGTTTTCGAGGAAGACGACCTGCAGCATCTTGCTGGCGCGCGGGTGCTTGGCAATCAGCGCGGACAGACCGTTGATGAAGCGGATAATCAGCTTGGCGCGGTTGTAGCCCGGCGCTGCCTTCGAGCCGAAGATGAACACACGCGGCCGCATGGTGAAGTTCGGGTCGTTGACGATGCGGTTGTACAGCACAAGGATGTGCAAAGCGTTGAGCATCTGACGCTTATATTCGTGCAGACGCTTGGACTGTGCGTCGAAGATGAAGTTCGGGTCAACGATTGCGCCCTGATGTTCTTTCAGGAAATTCGACAGGCGAACCTTGTTGTTGTGCTTAATCTTCTCAAACTGCTCGCGGAACGCCGCGTCGTCAGCATAGGGCGCAAGGTCATGCAGCAGTTCCGGATCTTTCACCCAGTCCGTGCCGATGGTGTCGCAGATAAGCTTGGTCAGTTCCGGGTTGCACGCCATCAGCCAGCGGCGATGCGTGATGCCGTTGGTAATTGCGCTGAACTTCTCCGGCATAACGAGGTAGAAGTCGTGGAACGTCTCCTGCTTGAGGATATCGCCGTGCAGCTTGCTCACGCCGTTGGTGGAGAACGTCATGGCAACGCACAGGTTCGCCATGTGGATGTAACCGTAGGCAATAATCGCCATGCGACCCACGCGCTCCGCCTCGCCGGGGAAGAAGTTCCACAGGCGCGCGCAGAGACGCTTGTTCATTTCCACCAGAATCTGATAGATGCGCGGCAGCAGGCTCTTCACCATGTCTTCCGGCCACTTTTCGAGCGCTTCTGCCATGATGGTGTGGTTGGTGTACGCCATCGTACGGCTGACAATCTGCTGCGCTTCGTCCCAACCCAAGCCTTCTTCGTCCATCAGCAGGCGCATCAGTTCCGGAATCGCCAGACCCGGATGCGTGTCGTTGATGTGGATGACGACCTTCTCCGGCAGCTTGCTCCAGTTCGTGCCGTTGAGCTTCTTGAAGTCCTTGAGGATGTACTGGAGAGTGGCGGAGGTGAAGAAATACTGCTGCTTCAAGCGGAGCAGCTTGCCTTCGTAGTGGTTGTCTTCGGGGTAGAGGATGTTGGAGATGGCTTCCGCCAGTTCCTTTTCCTCCGACGCCTGCACATAGTGGCCGTGGTTGAAGTCGCTCAGGTCAATGCGCTTCGGGGCGCGGGCGCTCCACAGGCGCAGACTGTTGACGGTGGAGGTGTCATAGCCCACCAGCGGCATGTCGTAGGGGACAGCCTCGACCGTATTGTAGCCGACGTGACGGAACACCGTGCGGCCGTTCTCGTTGCCCATTTCGACGTGACCGTTGAAGTGCACCTCGCAGGCGTCCTCCATTACGGGCATTTCCCACACGTTGCCGTTGCCCAGCCAGTAGTCCGGCAGCTCGACCTGCTGACCGTCCACAATCTTCTGGCGGAACAGACCGTATTCATAGCGGATGGAGCAGCCCATCGCGGGCAGGTCAAGGGACGCCAGCGAGTCCATGAAGCACGCTGCCAGACGGCCCAGACCGCCGTTGCCCAGCGCGGGTTCAGGCTCTTCCTGAAGCACCTTGTCCACGTCGATGTGCAGTTCGTCCAGTGCCTGCTTGTAGGCGTCGAGCGAGACGAGGTTCAGGATGTTGGTGTATAGGCTGCGGCCCATCAGAAATTCCACAGAGAGGTAAAATAGACGCTTGTTGTTGTTCGTCTTGCGTTCTTCGCGGGAAATCATCCATTTCTGCATGATCTGGTCGCGGACGGTGGACGCCAGCGCGCGATAAATCTGCCCGTTCGACGCCTCCTCGATGGTGCGGCCGTTATAACGCTGCAGCTTGCCGATAATGGATGCCTTGATGGAGTCCTTGTCAAAAGATGTCGTAGGCATGGGGATCCTCCTTTTATTTGCAAAGGGGCTTTCGTGGAATGCCATTGAATGCCCTGCTCCTGAATCAAGCATTGCGATGCAAAATCATTGTTTGCATTGCCGTTGTGTATCATACCACAGAAATGGGAAAATGACAAGTATGCTTCCCGCCAGCTTTCACGACAATTTGTCTGAAAACGCCCAAATCTGCCAAAAGACGCTGACGAAAAGTATCGAAAACAGCGAAAACCTATTGTTTTAGCAGCAAAAACCGGGCTGCACAAGGGTTCGCAGCCCGGAAATGCCTCCGTAAAAAATTGTGCTGATTATTGCAGCAGATACAAACAGGTTACATACAGCCCGATGCACAGCAGCAGCAGCCCGAAGGAAATGCTCACGCTCATGCTGCGGATGCCGCTGGAAACTTCACGGAAGGAAGCGTCCAGCACATACTCGAAGTCCGTGCGCATCGGGTGGCGGTGCAGAATCGTGCGGTTAAGCAGCCGCGCCAGTGCATTCAGCGCGCGCCCCAGCGTGTAGGTGAAGCGGTTGCCGACTGGCACGGGCTTGCGCGTCTTGCGCATCCGGAAGATGGTCGCGCGGCTTGCCATCACGAGGTTTTCCGGCAGCTCCGCAATGAAGCGGAACACCAGTGTCAGCACCTGCGGCAGCAGCGTCAGCAGCAGCGGACGGTAGACGGCGTTCTCCAAGTCGAGCTTCTCATTCCAACGGTTGACGTACAGGCGCACGCCGCTTTCGTCCTTGCGCGTCAGCAGCGGCAGGACAATCAGCAGATACACCGCCGCGCCGATGATGATGGAGATCGCCGCGCCCTGCAGGTTCTCTGCCGAGAAGTACGCAATCGCTTCCTTCAGCGCGGGTACGCCGAAGAACGACGCGCTTTTTGCTCCGAACGGCGTGAGCAGCAGCCCCGGCAGTGCGCCCAGGAAGGGGAGCGCCGCCGCACTGCCCAGCAGAGCAAAAGCGGTTGTGCCGTTCATGTAGTGCGTCATGCCGTCGAATTCCGCCTGACGGGTCGGGTGCTTCTGCCAGAAAATGCAGATGTACAGCTTAGCCATGTACGCGACGGTCAATCCGCCGCTGATGAGGAAGAGTACCTCAATCGCCTTGTAGCCCATCCACGCGCTGCCTGCCGCCTGCGTTTCGCCCATCAGCTCCAGCAGCCCTTCGTGCAGCAGACTCTTGCTGTTGTATCCGCTGCCCAGCGGCGGGATGCACGCAATGCTCAGCGCCCCCAGCAGGAACGCAATGTGCAGCAGCGGCTTTTTGCGCCCGAAGCCGCGGATATCATCAAGATTCAGCGCGTGCAGGTTCATGTACACCACGCCCGCCGCGATGAACAGCGTCAGCTTGATGAGCGAGTGGTTCAGCATGTGCATCACGCTGCCATACGCCGCCAGCGTGCCTTCGTTTTCCAGCAGCACCATCACCGACAGTCCCAGCGTGATGAAGCCGATTTGGCTCATCGACGAGCAGGCGAGCGTCCGTTTGAGGTCGGTGGAGAACAGCGCCAGCAGTGCGCCGAGGAACATCGTAATCGCGGCGAAAACCATCAGCGCATTGCCGAACGCGGCGTTGCCCTGCATCAGGTTCGCGCACAGAACAATCAGCCCGAATACGCCGGATTTGGTCAGGATGCCCGACAAGAGCGCCGACGCGGGCGCAGGCGCAACCGGGTGCGCTTTCGGCAGCCAGATATGCAGCGGGAACAGACCAGCCTTCGCGCCAAAGCCGACCAGCGTCAGCCACACCGCGACGGTTACATCCTGCTGCCCCATGGCGGCGCGCAGGGACGCAAAGTCCAGCGTCCCCAGCTGATGCTGCAAGAGGAACAAGCCCATCAGCGTCGTCAGACCGCCGATGACCGCCACCGCAAGGTACGTCGCCGCCGCCCGGAGTGCGCCCGGCGTTTCCTCCTGCGCGACCCATGCATAGCTGGCAAACGACATGATTTCAAAGAACAGGAACGTCGTGCCGAGGTTGTCCGAGAGGAACACGCCCAGCGTCGCACCGAGCGTCATCAGCGTGAAGAAGCTGTACCGCGCCTTGTTGCCGTGATGCTGGAAGTATTCCGGCGCAAACAGCCCCGTCATCATCCACATGAAGGCGGCGACGCAGCTGTACAGCCCGCGGAAGCCGTCCGCACGCAGATACAGCCCCAGCCCGCAGAAGCCCGGCACGGCGACTTCGCCCTCCGGCAGGAACAGCAGTGCCGCGCTCAGTGCGAAAATCACAATGCCCGTGATGCTCACGAACCCGTTCATGGTGCGTTCATCCCGGCGGCCAAGCATATAGGCGATGATGGCGGCGAGGAAGGGCAGGAAGGTCAGCAAAATCAGAATCCACGATGTCATCTTTCTTTCCTCCTGTCCTTAGAAAATCACACCAGCGGAAATATTCCGCAGGAATGTCACCAGCGGCTGCGACCACAGCCCCAGCCCAATCATCAGCGCACACAAAATCCCCATCGGCAAGAGCATCATCCAGCTGGGATCGAGCTTCTGCCCCGCCAATTGCGCCTGATCCGCGTTGAGCGGGCGGAAGTACATCGGCAGCGCGGCGGTGAAGAGGTAAATTGCCGTCAGAATGGCGGAGATGATGAGGCAGACAATCGCGACGGTTCCCATTGGCAGCTCCGTGGCGGACGCGGCGGTCAGCAGATTCCACTTGCTGACGAAGCCTGCCAGCGGCGGCGTGCCGACCAGCGCGATGCTGCCCAGCAGGAAGATGCCGCACGTCGCAGGCATAATCCTGCTGTATCCGCGCAGATCCTGCACATACTCCTTGCCGGTCTTGATGAGAATCGCGCCCGCGCAGTAGAACAGCGTAATCTTAATCACGCCGTGAATCACCAGATGGCTCAAGCTGCCCGTCATGCCGTCGGGAGTCATCAGCGCCGCGCCCATGAGCATGTAGGACAGGTTGGAGATGGTCGAGTACGCCAGACGGCGCTTGAAGTGCTGTTCGCGAACCGCCATTGTCGAACCGAAGAGAATCGTGAAGCAGCTAAGCAGCAAAGCGACCGTCTGCGCCCACGTCCCGTAGAGGAACGATGCGCCGAAGGAGTAGTAAATCACGCGCAGGACGGCATACGCGCCCGCGTTGACGACCGCCACCGCGTGCAGCAGCGCTGTCACGGGCGTCGGGGCGACAGAAGCCGCCGGCAGCCATGCGTACATCGGGAAAACAGCCGCTTTCGTGCCGAAACCGACGAACGCCAGCAGGAACACGAATTTCAGCAGTTCTTCCATCCCGCTGATTTTTTCCGCGTCCAGCACGCCGCCGAGGACAAAGTCCGTTGTCGTGCCGTAGTAGATGATGAACACCAGCGCAATGAACGCCAGCGCCGCGCCGGAGATGGAGAAGGTGAGGTACTTGCGCCCCGCGCGGATGGACATGGTGTCCTTCTTGTGGATGACCAGCGGCAGGGTAATCAGCGTCAAGCACTCATAAAAGACGTAGAGAGAGAACAGGTTTGCCGAGAACGCGACGGCCAGCGTGACGGCGTAGCTCATCGTGTAGTAGCTGAAGAACGTGTTCGGACGCTCCTCGTGCTGCATGTACTCAAAGCCGTACAGCGACGCCAGCGGCCAGAGGATGGATACCAGACCTGCGAAAATGCAGCTCATGCCGTCCACGCGGAACGCAAGCGCCAGCTCGCTGTTCATGTGGCAGAGAACGTAGGTGGTATCCATGCGGGTGAGCAGCAGCACCCACGTCAGGATGCTCGTCGCCAGCACGATGGTTTCAACGTAGATTCCGCGGGATTTCGCGCTGGAAAAGCGCATCAGTCCCATTGCCGCGCCGCCAAGCATGGGCAGCGCGATGGTCAGGAATAACAGCATATGCGCTTCCTCCTTACAGCAGTGCGGTCAAAATGGGGGAAAGAAGGCCGGTCAGCAGCGACGGGAACATGCCCAGCGCCACTGACAGCACCGTCAGCACCAGCATGGGAATGAGCATCGACGCGGACGCTTCGCACTTTTCGCCGACTTGCGCGTCTTTTCCGGGGAAGAAGCCGCGCAGAACAATCGGCATCAGGTAGCCAGCCGTCAGCAGGGCGGAGAGCAGCAGCACAACGGGCCCAAACCAGTTCAGCCATGAAGCCACGCCTGTCATGGCAAGGCTGCCCTGCGCCAGCTCCCACTTGCTGAAAAAGCCCAGACACGGCGGAATGCCAATCAGCCCAAGGCTACCGATAGCAAAGCACCACATCGTGACCGGCATCCGCTTGCCGATACCGCGGAGGGCATCCACCTGCGTTTCGCCTGTTTTCAGGATGACTGCGCCAGCACCCATGAACAGCACGTCCTTGACCAGCGAGTGGCACACGACGTGCAGCATGGCGCCGAGCAGCCCCAGCGGATGCAGCGTGCTCAACCCGAACACGACGTAGCTCACCTGACTGACCGTAGACCATGCCAGCCGCTTTTTGAGGTGATGTTCCCGGTACGCCAGCAGCGAACCGATGAAAACCGTCAAGAGCGAGAGTGCCATCAGCGCCGTCTGCACCCACGTTCCGCGCAGGTTCTGTGCGCCGAGGAAGCAGTAAATGACGCGCAAAAGACCCAGCACGCCCGCTTTCGTAATGACGCCGGACAGCACCGCCGACGCCGGGGAAGGCGCGGCCGGGTGCGCCGTCGGCAGCCAGCCGTGCAGCGGATACAGACCCGCCTTCGCGCCGAAGCCCAGCAGCATCACACCGCCAATCGCCAGCACAAAGCCCTCATGCCCCGCGACTTTCGCCATGTCCAGCGCACCGCCGGGCGCGAAGGACAGCGACTGCGCGTACGGGGCAATCGCGAAAATACCCAGCAGCACCAGCGACGCGCCGACGACGGAGTAAATCAGGTACTTAATGCCCGCCGCGACCGCTTCCTTGCTGCCAGAGTGCATCACCAGCGGCATGGTCAGCAGCGTCATGGCTTCGTAGAACATGTAGAAGGTGACCAGACTCCCGGACATGCACAGCCCCATCAGCACGCCCAGCGTCAGCAGATACAGGCAGTAGAAGCGCTTTTCATGCCCCTCGTGTGCCATGTAGTCAAACGAGTAGAACCCCGCCGCCGCCCAGACGAACGCCATCAGCACACAGAAGCACATGCTGATTCCGTCCACATGCAGCGCAATCTCCACGTTGTCCGACAGCGTGAAGAGCGTCAGGTCGCGCCCAGACGTCAGAAACGCCGGAAGCAGGGACACGAGCGTCAAAATCAACCCGATTTGCACCGTCAGGCGGCGGATTTTCCCCTCCGCGAACGGCTTTGTCAGCAGAAGCAGCCCCGCCAGCATGGGCAGCAGCAGAGGAAGAAGCAGCCATAGATTCATTATTCGTTTCCTCCCTTACCCAAATGTCGCCAAACCCGCGGTGATGGCGCTGACGAAGGTTTGCGCGAAAAGCCCCAGCGCCACATTGACGATGGAGAACGCCACCAGAGAGGCGTTGAAGCAGAAGCCGCGCTGGCCGCGGGCGACGGAATACACCGCCCCCGGCACAGGCTTGCGGTAGAGCGTAATCACTGTGCGCAGGAAGTACAGCGTGTTCAGCCACGTCGAAATTGCCAGCGTAATCAGCACCAGCATCGTCCGCGCGCCGCCGACATCCATCGCGGCAAGGGCAAAATTCAGCTTCGATGCGAATCCGCCGAGGAACGGGAAGCCGACCATGCTCAGCGCGCCGATGGTAAACGCCACGCCCGCAATCGGACTGCGGAAGCCTGCACCGCGCAGGTCACGGAACTTCTTGGAGTTGTTGGAAGCGTCCGCTAAGCCGCCCGCGGCGAGGAAAAGCATACTCTTGCACACCGCATGGCTGAAGATGTGGAACGTTGCCGCCATCATGCCTTCATCCGTGCCCAAGCCGATGCCCATGAAGACATAGCCAATCTGCGCGACGGAGGAGAACGCAATCATCCGGCGAATGTCGGTCTGACGAATGGCGGAAATGCTGCCCATCACCATGCCAACAAGCGCGAAAACGAACAGCACATCCTGAATGCCAGTGGAGACAATGACGTCCAGCCCAATTACGCGGTACATAATCTTCATTAGCAGGAAGATGTAGCCCTTGCTGACTAAGGAGGACAGCACCGCAGCGGACGTCGGGGTAGAATAGGCGTAGGCATCCGGCACCCATGTGTGGAACGGGAAGAGGGCGCTCTTGATGGACAGACCGATGGAAATCAGCGCGACGACAACCGTCAGCGGCACTTGATACTGCCCGGACTTCGCCAGTGCCGCAACCGCTTCCTTCATGTTGCTCATCAGCAGGTGACCCGTCAGGTCATACAGCAGGATGATGCCCAGCAGGAAAAGACCTGAGCCGATCAGGTTCATGATCATGTAGCGCGTCGCGGCGACGAGCGTGCGCCCGCGCTTGCGGATGGCAATCAGCGCACACGCCGCCAGCGTCATGATTTCAAGGAAGACGTAGGCGGTGAAAATATCGTTCGTGTACACCTGCGCCATCAGCGCCGCCGTCAGCAGCAGCAGCACGACGTAGTACAGGCTGACCTTGTTCTGGTCAATGTGCTCGTCAATCTTTTTCAAGCCGCCGAGCAGGCTCAGCAGCATAATCAGGCTGAAGAACAGGGCAGTCACGGCCTCCAGCTGACCCGCGCGGATTTCGTTGCCCCACGGCGCGGGAAAGTGACCCATCATGTAGGTGTAGCTCTCCGCGCCGGATGCGAAAATGGCGGAAATCACGCCGGAGAGCGACGTGACCACCAGCAGCGCGAACATCGTCCAATACCGCGCCCAGCGGGGCTTGAGGACGCTGGTCACTGCCGCCGAACCCAGCGGCAGCAGGATGCACAGATAGGGGATGGAATGCCAGAGCGGCTGTGACATCAGGTTTCCTCCTCCTTCCGGCAGAGCGCGGTAATCTCGTCAATATCCAGCGTGTGATACTGCCGATAGAGCCGGACGGTCAGCGCGAGCATCAGCGCCGTCACCGACACGGAGACGACGATGCCCGTCAGCACCAGACCTGCCGGAATGGGGTTGATGTAGGCTTCCATGGACGTAACGCCGTCCACCACAATCGGCGCTTTCCGCCCCGCAATGTAGCCCTTGACCGCCAGAAAGAGGTAAATGGCGCTGTCCATCATCGAGAAACCGATAATTTTCTTGATCATATTCTTGTGCAGCAGCAGCGTTGTGAAGCCGATGCCGAAGAGAATCATGGCGGCCATTTCTTCGTAGTTTGTAAAATTCATGGCTTACATGTCCCCCTTTCTGAAAAGCGTATAGAAGGCGTACATCGTGCAGCAGACGACCAGTCCGACGGCGATGTTCAGGTACGGAATCAGCCCTGCGGAGAAAATCATGCCGGGCGTACCCGTTGTGATAATGGAAGGCAGATGGTTCGCGCCGGTAAAGAAGCTGTACGCCTTGCTCAGCGCATAGAACGACAGCGCGACGCAGGACACAATCTTGAACGTCGTGAAAGTGAAGAAACGCTCCGTGCGCTTGAAGCCGAACGCGTTCAGGTACAGAATCAGCCCTGCGCCCATAATCGCGCCGCCGGAGAAGCCGCCGCCGGGGGAAATATGTCCGTTCAAAATGACGTACACGCCGAACATGAGAATCAGCGGCACAAGAAAATTCGCCGCGTGCTGCAGGATGGCGTCGTTCTTCGGCTCATACATGCGGTCGTCGGCTTCGGCTTCCAGCTGTTCGGTGGAGGGTTTGCCGTCCTTGCTGCCGGATACGCGCAGCAGAATCAGCACCGAGCAGGCGGCAATGAACAGCACGTTCGATTCGCCCAAGGTGTCAAATGCGCGGTAGTCCAGAATCATGCCCGCAACGATGTTGACCGCGCCGGTTTCCTCCATGCCCTTCTCGATATAGCGCTGGCTGACTTCGTTGTTGACCGGGTTGTCGGGATTGCCGAACGGCGGCAGGTAGCTGGCCGTCTGCAGCAGCACCCAGATGATGGAGAAGCACACAACCACCGCCAGCAGACGGTACAGCCACGTCAGCAGCTTCTTGCCGCGCGTGTGCGCCCATTGATGGTAGCGCTCGTACAGCGTCTCGTCCTTGTCCAAGCTCTCCTGACGGTGCTGCTCGAATTTCGTTTCGCGGGTAAGCGCGTCCTGCGAGTCGGGCAGCAGGTGCTCTTCACTGCCTTCGTCCAGTTCGTGCGCCATGGCATCATCGAGCAGACCAGAACCGCCGTCCAGCCACTTCAGCAGCCGCGGAAACCAGCTTTTTTCGTAATTATTCCTGATCTTCGCCATGCCGCGTCACCCCTTCCTGAACGTTGTTTGTGGTCTTGTCCGTGCCCTTTTGGATGTCGATGGCGTGGATTTTCTTCAGCGTCACGAACAGAAGCAGGCTTGTGATACCTGCGCCGACAGCCGCTTCGGTAATTGCAAGGTCGGGCGATTCCAGCAGAATCCAGATAACGCTCATCGCCAGCGACTGCCCCATGAAGATGACAAGCGCCGTCAGCAGATTCTTCGTCAGCGAGACGGAGACAGCGCAGCCGATGATGAATACCAGCAGCAGAATGTGCAGCACCTGCATGGTCAGTCGCCCTCCTTTTCGTGCTGAACCGCCGTTTCGTCCATGACGGTCATGTCCTTTTCCAACTCGTCGTTGATGGTCACTTCCAGCCGCCCAATCAGGTGCGACGCGACAGGGCTGGTAATCCACAAAAACAGAATCACGACGACCATTTTTGCCGTCGCCACGGTAAAGCCGGTTGCGACGGACAGACCGGAGAGCATCAGGAAAATGCTGACCGTGTCCATCAGCGAAGCAGCGTGAATGCGCGTGAGGGCATAACGGAAGCGGTACAGCCCCAAGAC
>ERZ1027039.545-NODE-545-length-13899-cov-6.718290_pt1 | contig 13899 bp, 8 predicted proteins | sample MGYA00519438_ERZ1027039 | MGnify/ENA primary metagenome ERZ1027039 (study PRJEB26926, sample SAMN06164810) | human gut metagenome | biome: ENVO:00009003; feature: ENVO:2100002; material: ENVO:00002003 | host: Homo sapiens | place: USA | collected 2012 ...
GCCTTATCGTCGGCAGCGTCAGATGTGTATAAGAGACAGAGGTACTGAAGCTGACGAAGAAGTCGAACATGCGCCACAAGAAGCCGAACCGCTCCCGCGTGGGCGACTTTCTGGTGGGGCTGCTGCTGTTCCTCGTCGCGTGTGCAATGGCGTTTCCGCTGGTGTTCGCCATTTCGTCCTCGCTGAAACCGCTGGATGAGCTGTTCCGCTTCCCGCCGACGCTCTTCCCGCGCCACCCCACCATCGACAACTTCTCTGACCTTCTCGTCACGATGGGGCAGAGTTGGGTTCCCTTCTCGCGCTACATCACAAACACCGTCGTCATCACCCTCGTGGGTACATTGGGGCATCTGCTGATTGCGTCCCTCGCGGCGTATGTGCTGGCGAAGTACGATTTCCCGCTCGGCAAGCAGTTTTTCGCCCTCGTCGTGACGGCGCTGATGTTCAACGGCTACGTCACCGCGATACCGAACTACCTGACCATGACGCGCCTGAACCTTGTCGATACGCACTGGGCGGTCATCCTGCCCGCGTTCGCCGCGCCGATTGGGCTGTTCCTGATGAAGCAGTTCATGGAAGGGCTGCCCATGTCGCTGATTGAGTCCGCGAAAATCGACGGTGCAAAGGAATTCCGCATTTTCTGGACGATTGTCATGCCCAACGTCAAGCCCGCGTGGCTGACGCTCATCATCTTCTCCGTCCAGAACCTCTGGAACGCCAAGGCGTCCGCCGTCATCTACTCCGAGGCGCAGAAGACGCTCGTCTACGCGCTCCAGCAGATTCAGGCGGGCGGCATTGCCCGCACAGGGCAGGCGGCGGCGGTTACGGTCGTCGTCATGGCTGTGCCGATACTGATTTTCATCCTCAGCCAGAGCCAGATTCTCGAAACAATGGCGACATCCGGTCTGAAAGATTAAGAGAGGAGGACGCCGATGAACCGCATGGTTTCCCGTCTCTGCGCCTGTCTGGTGGCGTTCTCCCTCTTCGCCGCACTCTGCGGCGGGATGGTCGCGCGCGCCGCAGACGGCTTTGACTACAATTACACCTACACCTACGATTACTGGGGCGACGAACGCCAGTCGCCGGATGCTTACCGCACCAGCGCCATGCTGTCCAGCGTCTCCCTTGGGCTGGAAACGCCGATGCGCACCCCGCGCGGGCTGACCGTCTCCGGCAATGACATCTACATCGTCGATACGGGCAACAACCGCATTCTGCAAGTCGCCCGCGACGGCGAAAACTTCACGCTGACCCGCGTGATTTCCGAAATTTCCGGCGACATCACCCCGAATACGCTCTCCGCCCCGCAGGATGTGTTCGTCATGGCAGACGGCACACTGTTCATCGCCGACACGAACAACAACCGCATCCTGAAAGCAGACCGGAATTTGAATCTGCTGAGCGTCTTCACCCGCCCGACGGACGCGACCTTCGACCAGTCGATGGCGTTTCTGCCGACGAAACTCGTCTGCGACACAACCGGACGCGTCTTCTGCCTCGCGCAGAACGTCAACCGAGGCCTCATGAAGTACGAGGCGGACGGCACGTTCACCGGCTTCATCGGCGCGAGCGAAGTGAAGTACACATGGTACGAGCTGGTGTGGCGGCTGCTCTCCACGAAGGAGCAGCGCGCGCAGCAGGCATCCTTCGTTCCGACGGAATACAACAACATTGCGCTGGATTCGGAAGGCTTCTTCTTCGTCACCACGCAGACCTTCAATTCCAACGAGCTGACCTCCGGCGCGGCGAAACCCGTCCGCCGCCTGAATGCCATCGGCACGAACATCCTGATTGAAAACGGCACGAGCCACGTCATCGGCGACCTGCAATGGGCGCGCGGCGACACGAACATCACCAACTCCGGCCCCTCGAAGTTCGTGGATGTGACCGTGCTGGACAACGACATCTATTCCGTCATGGACAAGACGCACAACCGCATCTTCACCTACGACAAGCAAGGCAACCTGCTCTGGGCGTTCGGCGGCGTAGGCAACATGGACGGATACTTCCTGAATCCCGTCGCTTTGGAGCATCAGGGCTATGACCTGCTGGTACTGGACAGTCAGGACTGCTGCGTGACCGTGCTGACCCCGACAGAATACGGCAAGCTGGTCTACAAGGCGACCGAGCAGTACCACGCGGGCGAATACGCCGCTTCTGCCGACACTTGGCGCGAGGTCATGAAGCGCAACGGCAACTATGACCTTGCCTACATCGGCATCGGGCGCGCGCTTTTGCAGCAGAAGCAATTCAAAGAAGCCTGTGACTATTTCGCCATGGCGCGCGACAGCCGCAACTACTCCGAAGCGTTCCGCTACTACCGCTCCGAGTGGGTAGAGCAGAACATCGGGTGGATTTTCGGCATCGTCGCGGTGCTGCTGGTCGTTCCGATGGTCATCGGGCACATCCGCAAGATAAAGTGGGAGGTGGACAACGCATGACGCTCGCAGCAAAGCTAACCGACAAGCAGAAGTGGCAGCGTCTGCTGTCCTCCCTGCGCTATTCGCTCTACGTTATCTTCCACCCCTTCGACGGCTTCTGGGATTTGAGCCGCGAAAAGCGCGGAAGCCTCGGTGCGGCGAACATCATCGTGTTTCTGGTGCTGCTCGTCCGCCTGCTGTCCATGCAGTTCACGCCTTTCCTGTTCATGAACGTCTACTGGCCGAGCGTGAACATCATCCAGCAATGCCTCGCCGTTCTGCTGCCGCTTTTGTTCTTCGTGGCGGGCAACTGGGGGCTGACGACGCTGTTTGAGGGCAAAGGCACGTTCAAGGATGTCTACATCGCCACCTGCTACGCGCTGACGCCCTACGTCATCCTGCAAGCGGCGATGATTCTCCTCGCAAACATCATTACCGCCAAGGAAGGCGCGTTCTACTATGTACTGGAAGGGCTGTCGCTGGGCTGGAGCGGCGTTCTCATCATCTGCGGCATGATGCAGACGCATGACTACTCGCTGGGCAAGACGCTGCTCTTCACCATCATGACGCTGCTGGCGATGGTCGTCATCATCTTCCTGCTGCTGCTGTTCTTTTCGCTCGTTGGCGACGGCATCGGCTATTTCGTCTCCCTCTACAAAGAAGTGCTGTTCCGTCTGTACTGACGAAAGGAGAAAGTATCCATGAAACGACGCATCCTTGTGCGGGTCGTGCTGGTTCTGATTCTTCTTCTGGCACTTTATCCGCTGACGAAATTCGTCATTCTTCCGCTCTTTGACACCTCCGGCGAATCAGAAGGCCACGACGTGCCGCTCTACGGCTACTCAGAGCCCGACACGCCGATGGTCATGGAGAATGACACCCTCCGCTTTGAGCTTGACCCGTCGACTACCCACTTCACCCTCACCGACAAGCGCACCGGGCACGTCTGGCTTTCCTCCCCGAACAACGTAGACAGCGACCCGATTGCCCTGCCGGTAGAAAAGAACAAGCTGAACTCCACCCTGACCCTCACCTACGCCGCCTCCACCGGCATGACCACCCAGTTCACCTCGCAGGAACACAGCATTTCAAACGGGGTCTACGAAGTGCTGATGCAGGAGGATGGCAGCGTCCGCGTGAACTACTCCGTCGGGCGCGTGCAGCGGTCTTTCCTCATGCCGACTGCCATTGGCGACGCGCGAATGCAGCAGTTCATGGAGAAAATGACCTCCAAGCAGAAGAAGGACATCAAGGAATACTACCGTGAATACAATATTGACAAGCTCCGCAAGACCGACGACAAGGCCGCCCTGCTCGCCGCCTACCCCGATTTGGCAGAAGAGCACGTCTGGATACTGCGCGACGGCACAAAGGATCACCTGAAGCAGCGCTGCGAAAGCATCTTTGCCGAAGTGGGCTACACGGCGGAGGATCTGGAATACGACAACAGCCGCATCGTGCAGGCGGGCAGCACCATCGCCAAGGCCGTTTTCAACGTCTCGATGGTGTTCCGTTTGGACGGCAGCGACCTTGTTGTCGAAGTGCCGCTGGATGACCTTGCTTACGACGTGGATTATCCGCTGACGAGCCTGACGCTGCTTCCGGCTTTCGGCGCGGGCGGCACGGCGGACGACGGCTTCCTGTTCGTCCCCGACGGCAGCGGCGCGATTATCCGCTTCAACAACGGTCGCGTTTCCCAGCGCGCCTACTACGCCAACCTCTACGGCTGGGACTGGGCGTCCATCCGCACGCAGGTGACGAATGAAACGCGCATCAACTTCCCGGTTTTCGGCGTTTCGGGCGACAGCGGGTCATTCATCTGCATTCTGGAGGACGGCGCGTCGTGGGCGGGCATCGGTGCGGACATTGCCGGCCGCCTGACTTCCTACAACACCGTCAACGCAACGTACACCATCGTCCACGGCGACGCCTACGACGTTTCCGAGCGCACGAACAACGCCGTCTACATGTTTGAAACGGCGCATCCGACGGGCTTCATCCGCCAGCGCTACCGTTTTCTGCCCGAATCGGGCTACATGGACATGGCGGCGTCCTACCGCGACTACCTGACCTGCAAGTACCCGGATTTCGCCGCACAGACGGTGGATGCGGACGCACCGCTGAGCATCGAGCTGATTGGCGCAATTGACAAGGTGCAGCAGGTGGCGGGCGTGCCCACCAGCGTCCCGATTGCCATGACGACTTATGCGGAAGCGAAAGAGCTCCTGCGCGAGCTTGTCACCCGCAATCTGGCGCAGAACATGTCGATTCGCTACGCCGGATGGATGAACGGCGGCATGAATCAGCAGCTGCTGTCCTCCGTCCGCCTGATTCGGCAGCTGGGAACGCAGGAGGAGCTGTTCTCCTTCGCACAGAATGCCGCGATTGCGGGTGTGCCGCTCTATCTGGACGGTTTGACGGCTTTCGCGCGCGACAGTGGTCTGCTGGAGGGCTTCATCGCCTTCCGCGACGCTGCCCGCTTCACCACGCGTGAAGAAGCGGAAATCCCCGAATACAGCCCGATTTGGTACGGCGCAAACGACGACCGCGACACCTACTACCTCGTCAAGCCCGCTATCGCCATGCGCAGCGTCAACACCCTGGCGGACGCGGCGGCTTCCTACGGCGCAGGCGTTTCCTTCCGCGACATCGGGTACATGCTCTCCGCTGATTACGATAGCAAAGACCACACGACCCGCGAAACCGTGCTGCATCAGCAGGCGGAAAAGCTCGCAGAACTCAAGGCATCCGGGCGCGACGTGATGATTCGCCAGGGCAATGACTACGCCGCGGTGCAGGCAACGCTCATCACCGACATGGACTTCGACGGCGGGCAGTACTCCATCATCGACGAGTACATCCCCTTCTACCCGCTGGCGCTGCACAGCCGCGTATCCTACACGGGCGCATCACTGAATTTGGCGGATGACGCGGAGGAAGTCCTCCTGCGCAGCGCGGAAGTGGGCGCGGGTCTGCAATACACGCTGACCGCCCAGAGCGCGCGCGTTTTGCAGGATTCCACCTACTCCGAGTTCTACGGCGCGGACGCGTCGCTCGTGCTGGATGACATCACCGCACAGGTCGCGCAGTACCGTCAGACGCTTTCGGGCATCTTCAATCAGGAAATGACGGGGCATGAGCGTGTCGGGAACGTCACCATCACAACCTACGCAAACGGCACGTGCGTCTACGTCAACTTCGGCTATACCGACGCGGCGGTGGATGGCATCACCGTTCCCGCCCGCAGCTATGCAGCGCAACAGGAGGTGAGCAAATGAGCGGCAAACGCATTTCCATTCGTGCGCGCCGAGCAGTATCCGGCTATCTGTTCATTCTGCCCTTCATCATCGGCTTCCTGTGTTTCATGCTGCTGCCGCTGGTGGATTCCTTCTGGATGAGCCTATGCCGCGTGGACGTGACCGCCGGGCAGGGCTTCCAGACGACCTTCATCGGGCTGGACAACTACATCCGCGCCTTCACCATTGACCCGGAGTTCAACAAGCTGCTCAGCGAAGAAATCGGCGTGATGGTCACGCACACCATTGCGATTCTCGTCGTTTCCTTTGTCATTGCCATCGTGCTGAATCAGGAATTCAAGGGGCGTGCGTTCGTCCGCGCCATCTTCTTCCTGCCCGTCATCCTCTCCAGCGGCGTTCTCATCGGTCTGGAAACGGACAACACCCTGATGGCGGGAATGCAGCAGATGATGGCGGAGGCCTCCCCGTTCACGCTGTCTGAGTCGCTGATGAAGATTCTCAAGCTCACGGGCATCGGCAGCGACGTGCTGGACATCGTCTTTTCCCTGATTGACGAAGTGTACGACATTGTGATGGCAAGCGGCATCCAGATTGTCGTTTTCCTCTCCGGTCTGCAGAACGTTCCGCGCAGCCTGTACGAAGCGGCGGATGTCGAGGGCTGCTCGAAGTGGGAAGCCTTCTGGACGATTACCTTCCCGATGGTCTCCCCCCTGCTGATTGTCAACATCATCTACACCATCATCGACTTCTTCATGAAGACAGACAGCGAAGTCATGAAGAAAATCAATGAAGAAATGACGCTGAAATACAACTACGGCTTCTCCTCCGCAATGGCTTGGGTGTATTTCGCCATCACGATTGTCCTCATCGGCGTAAGTGCCCTGATGCTGAAAGGAGTGGTGAGCAGCGATGAGTAAGCAGACCGCGACCCATGCTCATCCCAGCGGCAGCTTCTGGGCGCGCAACCGCAAGTCCGGCGGATATCTGCTCCGCAAGACAGTGCGGCGCAAGGGCTATCAGCTGATTCGCTTCCTGCTTCTGTTCGGGCTTTGCTTCATGATTATCCAGCCCCTGCTGGACAAGCTGAGCGTCTCGTTCATGGCGGAGCGCGACCTGTACGACTCCACGGTCATCTCGATTCCGCGTCACCTGACGACGACGAATTACTCCCTCGCCGCCAGCAAAATCCTGCTGAATTACGGCACGACGTTCCTGAACACGCTGATCGTCTCCCTCGCGGTGTCGGTGCTGCAAATTGCCGCCTGCACGCTCGTCGGCTACGGCTTTGCGCGTTTCGAGTTCCCGTTCAAGAAGTTCTGGTTCGCGGCGGTCATCATCACCGTCATCATTCCGCCGCAGACGATTTCGTCCTCGCTTTACCTGCACTTCAACTTCTTCGACATCTTCGGCATTTTCAAGGCGACGACTGGCAGCAGCCTGAACCTGCGCGGCTCCCCCATTCCCTACGCGCTCATGTCCGCAACGTGCATGGGGCTGAAGAACGGGCTGTACATCTACATGATTCGCCAATTCTTCACCGGCATTCCGAAGTCGCTGGAGGAAGCGGCGTATGTGGACGGATGCAGCATCTTCAAGACGTTCTGGCGGGTGATTCTGCCCGACGCCGTGCCGATTCTGGTCTCCTGCTTTCTGTTCTCCTTCGTCTGGCAGTGGACTGACACGTTCTACTCCAAGCTGTTCTTGGGGAACATCAAGCTCCTGAGCCTTGAAGCCTCTACCGTCGCCGACCGCCTGAACAGCTACGTTTCCATTCAGCTGGGGCTTTCCGGCGGCGCGTCGATGGGCTATCAGCAGCAGATGGTTTCGACCGCCACGCTGATGCTCGTCGCCCCCCTGCTCGTCCTCTACCTCTTCGCCCAGCGTTCCTTCGTCGAATCCATCGCCGCAAGCGGCATCAAGGGATAATGGGGAGGCGCCAGAGGCTCTGCCTCTGGACTCCGGCAGGGCTCTGCCCTGCACCCGCGAAGGGTCTTCGACCCTCTCGACACCCTTTTCGCGATTGAGTTAGTTACGTCTATCATACAGTTTCCGCGTGTTTATTGGGAAACCAAAAATCAGTTACAATACCCCAAAAGTCGCTTAGAGGCGACCGGCGAAGGGGTCAAGGGGGTGACCGCAGACTTGTCTGTTTTCATTGCCCCCTTGTCGCGCCCGCAGGCGCGAAACCCCTGCGATTTCATTGCATTAGGAGGGATTTACGATGTTCATTTTCCTGCTCATCCTGTTTGTCTGCATCCTGCTGCTGCCCTCGTGCGCCCGTGCCGACGAAGCCCCCGCCGCGCATCAGCGACGCTCTTTGCAGTCCCTCCACGACGCGTTCAGCAGCGCCGCCAATTCCCAGTACGCCTATTCCATCGCGCACCGCCTCGCCACTGACCTCCATCTCCATAATAACGCCACCTACGGCGGTCGTCAGGCAGGCAGCGACGCGGAACACGCCGCGGCGGATTATCTCGCGGACGAAATGCGCCGCATTGGGCTGTCCGACGTCGAAAAGGCGGCGGCGAAGTGCGATAAGTGGCAGTTCAACGGCGCATCCTTCACCGTGAACGGCACGGAATACCCTGTTTATACCTACGCCACGGCATCCACCGTCCCCGAAGGCATCACCGCCCCGATTGTCTATGTCGGGCGCGGCACAATGTATGACTATGAGGGTGTGGATGTCAAGGGCAAAATCGTGCTGGTGGATATTGACCAGCGCGCCGACTGGTGGATTACCTACCCCATGCTGGAAGCGGAACATCAGGGCGCGGCTGCGATTCTCGCGGCGAACGTCGGCGGTTTCGGGCAGGTTGCGGACGACGCGCTGAACAGTCAGGATATCTGCGGCCCGACGAGCATCCCAACCTGCTCCATCGGCGTTCGCGCAAGCCGTGAAATCCGCGCGCAATTGCCGCACGGCACTGTGCTGGGAACACTGAAGGTGGATAACACCGTTGAAATCGGCAAGGGGACGACCTACAACGTCACCGGGCGCATCCGCGGCAAGTCCTCCGAATTCCAGATTCTCCTCGGCGGTCACTATGACACGCACTTCTGGGGCTTTCAGGATGACTGCTGTGCCGTCGGGCTGGTGTTGGCCGCCGCAAAAGCCATGCTGGACATCGGTTTCGAGCCAGAAAATGACATCGTGTTCTGCCTGCACGGCGCGGAGGAATGGGGATCGAGCTACACGCAGTTCGACTGGACGGTCGGCGCGTGGGAAATGATTAACACCCTGCACCCGGAGTGGGTCGGCAAAACGCTGGCGTTCCTGAATTTCGAGCTGCCCGCATATGAGTTCGCGACGTACACCACAACCTATTCCGCGCCGGAAATGTTCTCGCTCCTGCGAACCTTCACCACGCGCTATCCCTACGCGCCCAAGCCGCAGGGCTGCTTCCCGGATGGCGTGCTGACCGAAGGCTATCAGACCTACACCTATTCCGATGATTTCTCCTACTACGCGGCAGGCGTTCCATCCACGGTCAACGGCTTCCTGCTGCAAAAGGACATGGAACACGTTCACCCGTTCTACATCGACTATTACCATACGCAGTACGACACGCCCGACACCTACAACGACGCGGTGATGGCGTTCAACCTGCGCTATTACGGCGCACTGGCGATTTACATCGACCAGATGCCCGCCTTGCAGCTGGATTTCACCGCGCAGTATACACGCCTGAAAGATGCGCTGGATGCGGACATTTTCGCGCAATCCGGCGCGGATGCTGCTTTGTACCGCGGCGTTGTCGAATCCCTTCTGCCGCCCGCACAGGCATTGAAAGCGCGCATCGAAACCCTGAACGCATGCTATCTTGCCGCGGATGAAGCCGGCGATACCGCCGAAATGGCTCGCCTGCGTCAGGCGGGCCGTCCGCTGATTCGCAAGGTGCTGAACGCCTTCCGCTACTGCCAGAAGTACCTCTTGGGCTTGATGTACGAGCGCCCGATTGTGCCGCATCAAGCCCCGCAGGAAACCATTGCCCTGTGCCAGCACATCATTGACTGCTTGGTGCGCCACGACCCGGCAACGGCTGTTGACCAATATGTTGCGACGGTTAATAACTGTCTGGAAAGCTACTCTATTTATTTCTCGCCCGCGGTGATTGATACGCTGAATGATATGAACTGGGGCGCGGGAAATCAGGATAATTTGTACTTTGGGACGAATATCAACTTTGATAAGGCGGAAGTTGAGGAAGCATCAAGGAGCGTATATCAGCGGCGTGCGGAGATAGGCGGGGATTTTGCGAAGGAAATTCGGGTGTATCGGGATGCAATTGACATGGAGAAGAAGAAACTGCGCGCGGATGTGCACAAGGAAACCGAGGCAATCGGCTGGTTAAAGGACTTGCTGGGGTAAAAAAGAGGGTCAATCCCCTATAGGGCTTCCGATTCCTTTGCGCACTCCCATGTTCCTGCTCTTTTTATGCAGTCTGGCATTTATGGAGGTTGAAAAACAGCAAGCCGAGCCTTTTCGCTCAGCTTGCTGTTTTATATTGTTCTCACAAGAAAAAAAGCCGCCGATAAATTCGAGTGTTAGCCTTCCGAACTCCTTCCTGCATGAAAGTCTCCATGAGCAGTATACACCTTCAGGCGGTTTTTTCTGCGCAATGCAAAATCACTTTTTTTCCGGTACGCGCTCAAACGCTATTCGCGCCCCATTCCGGCACTGAATCACGCCGCAGTACCGAAACCCGAACCGCTCAATCTGCCGCTGCATCGGAAGATTCTGCGCATGGGTGTCAATTCGCAAGTGCGGCTGCATCGCCATCGCAAACGCCATCACCTCGGCAAACACGCCCCGATGTGTCCCGTCCGACGCAACGCGATGAATCGTCGCATACGGGCGGTCAGACAGCCACGCGCCGTCAATCTCCGCATACGTCGGGTCATCCCCGGTCAGGAACGCGAACGCGCCGTAAATCCCCGTATCATCCGCCAGAACATGCAGTCCGCCGCGCGCCATATCGCCGCGAAGCACCTCGTCCGTCGGATACCCCGGCTCCCACTGGTTCGGATTGCCCTGCGCTGCCATATACGCGCGCGCGGCATCAAACACGCGCCGCATTTCCGGCAAATCCGCCTCCGTCGCCTGTCGAATCATGGGTTGACCTCCTGCAAGATGGTTTCGGAGATGATTATAGCGCATTGAAGGGGGCGTGTCAAATGTGAGAAATTTGGATTTTTTTCGGATTACTATCGCAAAGCTTTCGAAAATCATGCATTTTTGCGGTTTGTAATCGCAAACGGCTTAAGCAGAAGTATCTGCCCTATTCTATTATCACACAGAACGACGCTCTCACATGTTCACAAAAAGTTTTCAAAAAAACCTCTTGACAAACGGGAGAAAATGAATAAAATAGAGTCTGACGAAAGTCAAAGAAAGTCAAACCCTCGGAAGGAGGTTTGGTTATGAACACGAACCAGTTCACCCAGAAAACGATGGAAGCTCTCCAGCGCGCCCAACAAATCGCGGTGGAATATCAGCACATGCAGGTGGATGAGGAGCATATGCTGCTCTCCCTGACGGAAGATGCGAAGGCGCTCATCCCGCAGCTGCTGACCCGGTGCGGCATCAGCGTGGATGCTTTCCGTGCGGCGCTGAATGATGCGCTGTCCCGGATTCCGCGCGTGTCTGGCCCCGGCCGCGAGGCAGACAAGGTTTATATTTCCCCGGACTTCGAGAAGGCCCTGCTGGAGGCGGAAAACCGCGCCAAGCAGATGAAGGACGAGTACCTCTCCGTTGAGCATGTTTTCCTCGGCATCGCGTCGAAGCCGAACGCCCACGTCAAGGAAATTCTGACCCGCATGGGCTACGACGAGAAGAAGTTCCTGAAGGAGCTGTCCGGCGTGCGCGGCGCAACCCGCGTGACCACCGACAACCCGGAGGAAACGTATGACGCACTGAAGAAGTACGGCTCCGACCTTGTGGAGATGGCGCGGCAGCACAAGCTCGACCCGGTTATCGGCCGTGACAGCGAAATCCGCAATGTCATCCGTATTTTGAGCCGGAAGACGAAGAATAACCCGGTGCTGATTGGCGAACCGGGCGTCGGCAAAACCGCTATCGCCGAAGGGCTGGCGCAGCGAATCGTGCGCGGCGACGTGCCGGATTCGCTGAAAGACAAGACCATTTTCTCGCTGGATATGGGCAGCCTGATTGCCGGCGCGAAGTTCCGTGGCGAGTTCGAGGAGCGCTTGAAGGCGGTGCTTGCGGAAATCAAGCGCAGCGAAGGGCGCATCCTGCTGTTCATTGATGAGCTGCACACGATTGTCGGCGCAGGCAAGGCGGACGGCGCAATGGACGCCGGCAACCTCTTGAAGCCGATGCTGGCGCGCGGCGAGCTGCACTGCATCGGTGCGACGACGCTGAATGAATACCGCCAGTATATCGAGAAGGACGCCGCTTTGGAGCGCCGTTTCCAGCCGGTCATGGTGGGCGAACCGTCCGTGGAGGACACGATTGCCATCCTGCGCGGCCTCAAGGAGCGCTACGAAGTGTTCCACGGCGTGAAAATTCAGGACAACGCCCTGATTGCCGCCGCGACCCTCTCCAACCGCTATATCACCGACCGCTTCCTGCCCGACAAGGCGATTGACCTTGTGGATGAAGCGTGTGCCATGATTCGTACCGAAATCGACTCCATGCCGACAGAAATGGACGACATCAACCGCCACATCATGCAGCTGGAAATTGAGGAAGCGGCGCTGAAGAAGGACGACGACGAGCTGACCAAGGCGCGTCTGGCAGAGGTGCAGAAGGAGCTGGCGGAGCAGCGCGACGAGTTCAACCAAATGAAGGCGAAGTGGGAAAGCGAAAAGAACGCCATCACGAAGGTGAACAAGCTGCGCGAGGAAATCGAGCGCGTGAACGCCGAAATGGAACGCGCCGAGCGTCAGTATGACCTGAACAAGGCGGCAGAACTGAAGTACGGCGAGCTGCCGAAGCTCAAGAAGGAACTGGCGGCGGAGGAAGCCATCGCCGAGAAGTCCAAGGGTGAGGACAGCCTGCTGCGCGACAAGGTGACGGAGGAGGAAATCGCCCGAATCGTCGGCCGCTGGACGGGCATCCCGGTCGCAAAGCTGATGGAGGGCGAGCGCGAGAAGCTGCTCCACCTTGAGGACACGTTGCATCAGCGCGTCATCGGGCAGGATGAAGCCGTCAAGCGCGTCAGCGAAGCCATCCTGCGCTCCCGTGCGGGCATCCAAGACCCGAACCGTCCGCTGGGCAGCTTCCTGTTCCTCGGCCCGACCGGCGTCGGCAAGACCGAGCTGGCAAAAGCCCTTGCGCAGGCGCTGTTTGACGACGAGAAGAACATGGTGCGTATCGACATGAGCGAATACATGGAGAAATTCAGCGTATCGCGTCTGATTGGCGCACCTCCCGGATATGTCGGCTATGACGAGGGCGGTCAGCTGACCGAAGCCGTCCGCCGCCATCCGTACTCCGTCGTGCTGTTCGACGAAGTGGAGAAGGCGCACCCGGATGTATTCAACGTCCTGCTGCAAGTGCTCGACGACGGCCGAATCACCGACAGTCAGGGTCGCACGGTGGACTTCAAGAACACCATCCTCATCATGACGAGCAACCTCGGCAGCGAGTACATCCTGAACGGTATCGCGAACGACGACATTACGCCCGAAGCGCGCGCGCAGGTCGATGCGCTGCTGAAGACGCACTTCCGTCCGGAGTTCCTGAACCGTATTGACGAGATTGTGTACTACAAGCCGCTGACGAAGGAGCAAATCAGCAAGATTGTGCTGCTGATGCTGGACAGCCTGAACAAGCGTCTGGCAGATCGTCAGCTGAAGGTGGAGCTGACGGATGCGGCGATGAATGCCGTGATTGATCAGGGCTTTGACCCGGTCTACGGTGCGCGTCCGCTGAAGCGGTTCATTCAGTCGAAGATTGAGACGCTGGTGGCAAAGCATATTATTGCCGCGGATGTGAAGCCGGGCGATACGCTGACCATCGACGTGAACGAGAATGGCGAACTTTATATGCGCTGGTGATGGTATAAAATGAACCGCGCGGTCTGTGGAAACATAGACCGCGCGGTTTTTAGGTTAAGGATAGGAGGATAAAAGAGGATAAACACGCGGAAGGAGCATGGTAGAGAGACTAACTGAATCGCGCGGAGGGGTCAAGGGGGGATTCCCCTTGCAGGGTCAAGGGACAGCGTCCCTTGTGGGGTTTGGGGCAACGCCCC
>ERZ1027039.546-NODE-546-length-13881-cov-6.666426_pt1 | contig 13881 bp, 11 predicted proteins | sample MGYA00519438_ERZ1027039 | MGnify/ENA primary metagenome ERZ1027039 (study PRJEB26926, sample SAMN06164810) | human gut metagenome | biome: ENVO:00009003; feature: ENVO:2100002; material: ENVO:00002003 | host: Homo sapiens | place: USA | collected 2012 ...
TGTATAAGAGACAGCAACCATGTAGTATTTATTATCCGTAAGGATATTGAGGAGGAGTTTAAAGATGTTATTGGTGATCGTATTGCTTCTGTCTGCTCCGCTCATGATGTAACTGTAGACTATGTTTTCCAGGATATTAACGATATTCCGGGAACTTTACCGGAAGGTCGTACAAAGCCGTGGGGAACCGGACAGGCTGTACTTGCTGCAAAGAAGGTTATCAAGACTCCCTTTATTGTGATCAATGCAGACGATTACTATGGCAGGGAAGGCTTCCAAGCTATTCATGAGTATCTGATGAATGGTGGCAAGTCCTGCATGGCAGGCTTTGTGCTGAGTAACACTCTGTCTGATAACGGCGGTGTGACTCGTGGTATCTGCAAGATGGATGAGAATGGAAACTTGACTGAAATTGTAGAAACTAAGAATATCGTGAAGACTGCAGATGGCGCAGAAGCAGACGGAGTGACTGTTGATGTGAATTCTCTGGTTTCTATGAACATGTGGGGGCTGACACCGGGATTCCTGGATGTGCTGGAGAAAGGATTTAAGGAGTTCTTCGATAAAGAAGTACCGAGCAATCCACTAAAGGCTGAGTATCTGATTCCTGTCTTCATCGGTGAGTTGTTGGAGCAGGGAAAGATGTCAGTGAAGGTTCTGAAAACCAACGATACCTGGTACGGTATGACCTATCACGAAGATGTCGCATCTGTGAAAGACAGCTTCAGGAAGATGCAGGAGAATGGTGTGTACAAAGCTGACCTGTTCAGTGATCTATAAAAAATGCCCTGTGGCTAAGTGGGAAGATAGCGTTTGTTTTTTCGTTGATGATAGAGATGTTGCAACTGCTATTACGGCTTGGTACATTCCAATTATCAGACATCTTCTATAACACAGTTGGTGGAGTGCTTGGAGGTATGTGCTACTGGGGAATAATAAAAATCAAGAAAGGTCTGTAAAAGAAAAAAACTTCATGGTGTACTGGGAAAGGTTAAACGTTATGTTTGGTTATACATGGGGCAGACACTATGAAATATCTTGATTTACGCTCTCTTTTGATCCACTTTTACACTGAATATTGCCTCATTATCATTTCCATAAGCAGCTGTCAAGGCATCATTTCGTTTGATAGAAAACAGCCTTGACTTGTGAAAAATCTATACCCAAGGAGGACTCCCAAATGACAAATCTAAATTCCCTTTTCCTGTCCCAGGCCTACAAGGACTGCTGGGACGATTATAACAGATCTTTAAAACTCCGCAGCTTCCCACGTTGGGACTACGTGATTCTGACTGCTTCCAATGAACAGCAGGCAGAAGGCTTCCGTAAACAGATTGCGGACAGGCAGAATTTCCTGCCGAGAGGCACGAAGTTTATTGCCATCCCGGACCGTGATGGCAGGCGTGTCGGATCCGGCGGGGCTACGCTGGAGGTTCTGAGATATCTTCATGAACAGGAAGGATCTTTTGACAGCCTTCGTGTGCTGGTGATTCATTCAGGCGGGGACAGTAAGCGTGTTCCTCAGTATTCTGCGCTGGGTAAGCTTTTTTCGCCGGTGCCTCATGAATTACCCAATGGACGTAGTTCCACTTTATTTGATGAATTCATGATATGCATGAGTTCTGTTCCTTCGCGGATTCGTGAAGGGATGGTGTTGCTGTCGGGAGATGTACTGCTTTTATTTAATCCTCTTCAGATTGACTACAACAATGTGGGTGCAGCTGCCATATCCTTTAAGGAAAACGTAGAGACCGGCAAGAACCATGGTGTTTATCTGAATGGACCGGACGGAAATGTGAAGTGCTGTCTGCAGAAGAAATCTGTGGAGGTCCTGCGGGAAGCAGGAGCAGTCAATGAATCCGGTTGTGTGGATATTGATACCGGGGCACTGATCTTTAGTACTGACATTATGAAATCTTTATATTCACTGATTGAAACAGACGCGGACTATGACAGAAATGTCAATGAGAGAACGCGTCTTTCTCTTTACGCTGATTTTCTTTATCCTCTGGCTTCGGATTCTACGCTGGAGGATTTTTACAGGGAGAAGCCGGAGGGTGAATTCTGTCCAGAACTGACGGCTGCCAGAACCCGTGTGTGGGAGGTGCTGCGTCCCTACAGGATGAAGCTTTTGCGTCTGGCACCTGCGAAGTTTATTCATTTTGGAACGACCAGGGAGATACTGGAGCTGATGAACGGAGGTGTGGATGAATACCATTATCTGGGATGGAGCCGGAAAGTGGGCAGCAGTATCCGCAGTGATGTGTCTGGCTATAACAGTGTACTGAGCAGCAGGGCATCTGTTGGGAAGGACTGTTATCTGGAGGTTTCTTATGTGCATGGAAATTCCAGGATTGGCAGCCACAGTGTGCTCTCTTACATAGATGTGCAGGATCAGGTTATTCCTGATAATGTTGTTCTCCATGGGCTGAAGCAGAGAAACGGAAAATTTATTGTCCGTATTTTTGGCGTAAATGATAACCCCAAGGAGAACCGACTGTTTGGCAGGGATCTGGATGAACTGGAAGATATACTTGGAGTGAGATTCTGGGAGGAGAACGGACAGGCACATACCTTGTGGTCTGCTGCGCTGTATCAGGAGGCAGATACGATCCGGGAGGCAACAGATGTGGCACTGGAACTTTATGAGATTGTCACAGGAGGGAAAGATTTTGACAGATCTTTATGGACTGCAGCTTCCCACAAGTCTCTCTGCGCCGGATTTAATGAGGCGGATCCGGATGCTATCATAGCGTGGAATAAGCGGATGGCAGATCTGGTAACTATGGACGGGATTGCAAAGGCAATCAGGGATCAGGTTCCTGCAGGAAGTATAAGAAAGCTGCAGTCTTTGACAAAGATTCAGAAGGAATGGCTGGAGAAGCGTCTGAGAAAAGCAGATTTCGGTGAAAAAATGCGTCTGCATTATTATCTGGGAGTGATCCTTGAGGATGAGAATGAGGTGCAGGAATGTTTCCGCATTATTCAGTCGGAAGTTCTGGAAGCGACGATCAAAAGCCTTGCTTATAATGAGCAGGCAAGGATTGTTACAGATCATCATACAGTCAGGCTGCCGCTTCGTGTGAACTGGGGAGGTGGCTGGAGTGATACACCGCCCTATTGTAATGAAAAGGGCGGGACTGTATTAAATGTCGCTATTCTTTTGAACGGGGAGAAGCCGGTAGAGGTGACACTGGAGAGGATTCCTGAGCAGAAGGTGGTTTTTGACAGCCGGGATATGGATGTTCATGGAGAGTTTGACACGATTGAGCCTTTGCAGGCTACAGGTGACCCTTATGATCCTTTTGCCCTGCAGAAGGCTTGTCTTCTTGCCTGTGGAATCATTCCCAGGGAAGGACATACTCTGGGTGAAATACTGGAACGCCTTGGCAGTGGGTTTGTTATGCATTCTGAGGTAAGAAATGTTCCCAAAGGTTCCGGTCTTGGCACCTCATCTATTCTTTCGGCAGCCTGCGTGAAGGCAGTGTTTGAATTTATGGGAATCGCATATACAGAAGAAGATTTATATGCCCATGTACTGGCAATGGAGCAGATCATGTCTACAGGAGGCGGATGGCAGGATCAGGTCGGAGGTATTACATCTGGTCTTAAATATATTACCTCCATGCCTGGGCTTCAACAGCATCTTCAGGTAGCACACATAGAGCTTTCACCGCAGACAAAGAAGGAACTGGATGAGAGATTTGTCCTGATCTATACAGGGCAGAGGCGTCTGGCGAGAAACCTTCTCCGTGATGTGGTGGGACGCTATGTGGGCAATGAACCGGACAGTCTGTTTGCGTTGGAGGAGATCCAGAAAACAGCAGTACTGATGCGCTTTGAACTGGAGCGTGGAAACGTAGACGGTTTTGCGAAGCTTCTGGATTATCACTGGGAACTGAGTAAGAAAATAGATGCCGGAAGCAGTAACACTTTGATTGAGCAGATTTTCAGCAGTATTGAGGAACTGGTGGACGGAAAGCTGGTATGTGGTGCCGGTGGTGGCGGTTTCCTTCAGGTGATACTGAAAAAGGGTGTGACAAGGCAGATGGTAGAAGAACGTCTGAAAGAAGTATTTATGGACAGTCTCGTTGGCGTAGCTGACTGTAATCTTGTATGGGAATAGAAATTCCGAAGGAAAAGATCAGATGAAAGATTTATTTGTTAATACACAATTACCGGTTGTCACCTCTGACAGGATTTTATATACACCGTCAAATTTTGCCAGGACTTCTTTACTGTATCTGCAGGAGATTGGCTCTCTGCAGGTACATAAGCCTCACAGCACAGGGCGCAGTAACCTGTCCTCTTATTTGTTTTTTACAGTGACAGATGGCGAGGGTGAGCTCATCTGTGAAGGCAGGACTTATTCTCTTCGTACAGGAGACTGTGTGTTTATTGACTGCAGGAAACAGTATGCACACAGTAGTTCGGAGAAGCTGTGGAGTTTATCCTGGATACATTTCTATGGTCCGAATATGACAGCAATTTATGACAAGTATTTAGAGCGGGGTGGAAGAGCAGTCTTCCACCCCGTTTCTGTTTCCGGGTTTCTGGAAATCTGTCACAGGATTTATGAGCTGGCAGATTCCGATGATTACATTCGGGATATGAAGATCAACAGTGAGCTGAATTATCTGCTGACGCTTCTGATGAATGAGTCCTGGCACCCGGGAGAAAAACACAGGGATACAGATCTGAAAAAACAGAATGTACTTCCTGTAAAGCAGTACCTGGATGAGCATTATCAGGAGAAAATAAGCCTGGATTTTCTGGCAGAGCATTTTTTTATCAGTAAATACTATCTGACCCGCGTGTTCAGGGAGCAGTTTGGTGTCAGTATCAGTAGCTACCTGATGAACAGGAGAGTCACGAAGGCAAAATATATGCTCCGCTTTTCCGACGAAAAGATAAAGACCATCGGCTATAAATGCGGTCTGGGAGAGCCTCATTATTTCAGTCGGGTTTTCAGACAGATGGAAGGCATGAGTCCTTTAGAGTACAGAGAGAAGTGGGAGAAGTGAGAAAAGAGAGCAAGATAATGTAAGAAAACAGGGAGAAAGGGCAATATCGTGAATTCAGGCTTTCCGGATTTTTTACTAAAATAAATGCAGTAACTGTGGAGGTATTGAACAGTTGCTATTGATCAAAACAGAAAGTAAATCAAAAGGAAAGTTGAGGTTAATATATGTCTAAGGTTGCATTGATTACCGGTATTACCGGTCAGGATGGTTCCTATCTGGCTGAATTTTTACTGGAGAAGGGTTACGAGGTTCACGGTATTGTACGTCGTGCTTCCATTTCAAATACTGCCCGTATCGATCATCTGATCGAAAAAAATGTGATTAAACTTCATGACGGAGATCTGTCTGATTCTTCAGGGTTGATCCGTCTGGTGGGAGAGATCAGACCGGATGAAATTTATAATCTGGCTGCCCAGAGCCATGTGCAGGTATCCTTTGATGCGCCGGAATATTCCGGTGATGTGGATGCACTGGGTGTTCTGCGCGTGCTGGAAGCTGTCCGTGTCTGTGGTCTGACAAAGACCTGTAAAGTATATCAGGCATCTACTTCTGAACTGTATGGCAAGGTAGAAGAGGTTCCGCAGAAAGAAACCACACCGTTTCATCCATATTCCCCTTACGCTGTGGCAAAGCAGTATGGCTTCTGGATGGTGAAGGAATATCGTGATGCTTATGGAATGTTCGCTGTTAACGGCATTCTGTTCAATCATGAGTCTGAGCGTCGTGGTGAAAATTTCGTTACCCGTAAGATCACACTGGCTGCAGGACGCATTGCAGAAGGTCTGCAGGATCATCTGGAACTGGGCAATATGGATTCCCTGCGTGACTGGGGCTATGCCAAAGATTATGTTGAGTGCATGTGGCTGATCATGCAGCAGGAGAAACCGGAGGATTTTGTCATTGCGACCGGTGTACAGCACACTGTCCGCGATTTCACTGAGAAGGCATTTGCGGCTAACGGTATGACCATCCGCTGGGAAGGTACCGGCATTGATGAGAAGGGTTACAATGCAGCTACCGGCAAGATGTTGGTATGCGTAAATCCCCAGTGGTTCCGGCCGACTGATGTGGACAATCTGTGGGGCGATCCGACTAAGGCGAAGACGGTTTTGGGATGGAATCCACAGAAGACGAGCTACGAAGAACTGGTGGAGATTATGGCAAAGCATGACCGTGAGCTTGCAAAGCGCGAGAAGGCCATGAAGGCTGTTATGTAAGAAAGAAGGCATACGATTATGATGGAAAAAAATGCAAAAATTTATGTTGCAGGTCATCGCGGAATGGTAGGCTCTGCCATTGTACGTGAGCTGCAGCGTCAGGGATATACGAATATTGTGACACGTACTCATAAGGAGCTGGATCTGACCCGTCAGGATGCAGTGGAGAAGTTTTTCGCTGCAGAAAAGCCGGAGTATGTGTTTCTCGCAGCTGCCAAAGTAGGCGGTATTGTGGCAAACCAGAATGCACTGGCTGATTTCATGTATGATAATATGATTTTGGAAATGAATGTGATTCACTCTGCATGGAAGAACGGCTGCAGGAAGCTGGAATTCTTAGGTTCTTCCTGTATTTATCCGCGTATGGCACCCCAGCCGATGAAGGAAAGCTGCCTGCTGACTTCTGAACTAGAGAAAACCAATGAGGCATATGCACTGGCAAAGATTTCCGGGTTAAAGTACTGTGAGTTTCTGAACCGCCAGTATGGCACAGACTATATTTCCGTAATGCCGACAAATCTGTACGGTCCAAATGACAACTATCATCCTACACACAGTCATGTGCTTCCGGCGCTGATCCGCCGTTTCCATGAGGCGAAGGAGAGCGGTGCTGCAAGTGTAACCTGCTGGGGGGATGGTTCTCCGCTGCGTGAGTTTCTTTATGTGGATGACCTGGCAAATCTGTGTGTGTTCCTGATGAACAACTACTCAGGTAACGAGACTGTCAATGCCGGTACCGGTAAGGAACTGACTATTAAGGAGCTGACTGAGCTGGTTGCGAAGGTTGTAGGCTATAACGGTGAGATCAAATGGGATCCTGATAAGCCAAATGGTACACCGCGTAAGCTTCTGGATGTTTCCAAGGCAACGAACCTTGGCTGGACGTATAAAACCGAGCTTGAGGATGGCATACGCCTTGCGTATGAGGACTTCCTGAATAATCCCATGCGCGCTGAACGCTGATCTTATTTTTACGAGGAGAAGATTATGAATATCATTTTGTTGTCCGGCGGTTCCGGCAAACGTCTGTGGCCCCTTTCTAATGACATCCGTTCCAAACAGTTTATCAAGATTTTCAAAAAGGAGGACGGTACCTATGAATCCATGGTGCAGCGTGTCTACCGACAGATCAGGAAGGTGGACACAGATGCGACTGTGACCATTGCTACCGGTAAGACACAGGTTTCTGCGATTCACAACCAGCTGGGTGAGGACGTGGGCATCAGCGTAGAGCCGTGCCGTCGTGATACATTCCCGGCCATTGCGTTGGCAACAGCTTATCTGGTGGATGTGATGCACGTTGCCCCGTCTGAGTCTGTGGTAGTCTGCCCGGTTGACCCCTATGTGGAAGATGGTTATTTTGAAGCACTGAAGGAACTGTCAGAGCAGGCAGACAAGTGCGAGGCAAATCTGGTGCTGATGGGCATTGAACCGACTTATCCCAGTGAGAAATACGGTTATATCATCCCAGAGAGTACAGACCATGTAGCTGAGGTAAGGACCTTCAGGGAGAAACCGACAGCGGACGTGGCAGAACAGTATATTGCACAGGGAGCACTCTGGAATGGTGGTGTGTTTGCTTATAAAATGGGTTATGTGATGGATAAAGCCCATGAGATGATGGATTTTACAGACTATCAGGATTTGTTCGACAAGTACGATACCATGAAGAAGATCTCTTTCGACTATGCTGTGGCAGAGCATGAGCCGAAGATTCAGGTTGTCCGTTTTGCCGGTATGTGGAAAGACCTTGGCACATGGAATACGCTGACTGAGGCAATGGACGAAAGTATTATTGGTAAGGGAGAGTTGAACGACAAGTGCTCCGGAGTCCATATCATCAATGAAATGGATGTGCCGGTACTGGCAATGGGTTTGCATGATGTGGTGATCTCCGCATCACCGGAAGGCATTCTGGTCTCGGATAAAGAGCAGAGTTCTTACATTAAGCCGTTTGTAGATAAGTTTGAACAGCAGATTATGTTTGCCGAGAAGTCCTGGGGAAGCTTTAAGGTGGTCGATGTGGAAACCACATCCCTGACGATTAAGGTAACCTTAAATCCCGGCCACAGTATGAACTACCACAGCCACAAGAACCGGGATGAGGTGTGGGTAGTCATATCCGGTGAAGGAAAGACCATCGTGGATGGTATGGAGCAGATGGTAAAGTCAGGTGACGTTATAACTATGTCCGCAGGCTGCCGTCATACTGTGATAGCTGATACGGAACTGAAGCTGATTGAGGTACAGCTGGGCGCAGATATCAACGTCCACGATAAGCAGAAGTTTGAGCTGGAGCAGTAAATAAGATAGAAAATACGACTGGTAAGAAAGACAGAAATGGTGATCAATGGACGTATGCATGGAAAGAAGAAATGAACCCCTTTTGCTCCGCCCGGCAGGTAAGGATTACCTGTGGGGTGGAAAAAGGCTGAATGATGAATATGGGAAGAATATTGAGTTGTCTCCGTTGGCAGAAACATGGGAATGTTCCACGCATCCGGATGGGGTAAGTACTGTGTGTTGTGGAACGTTTGACAAAATGGAGCTGACTGCGGTCATAAAAGCCCACCCGGAGTATCTGGGAGAACGGCATAAGGGCGAAACAACGCTGTCAATCCTGGTGAAGCTGATCGATGCAAGAAAGGATCTGTCTGTGCAGGTGCATCCGGATGATGACTATGCAAAGATGAAGGAACATGGTCAGCTTGGAAAAACGGAGATGTGGTATGTGCTGGATGCAGCCAGGGATGCAAAACTGATCTACGGTTTGCGGCAGGACTGCACAAAGAAAGAAATGCAAAAGGCACTGGCAGAAGGTACGGTGATGAAGTATCTGCAGAAGGTACCTATTCACAAGGATGACCTGTTTTATATCCCTGCAGGTACGATCCATGCCATTGGGGCAGGTGCACTCGTGGCAGAAATCCAGGAAAGCTCAAACCTGACCTATCGGCTGTATGATTACGACCGCATAGGAAAGGACGGGAAGAAAAGGGAACTGCATATCGACAAGGCGTTGGATGTGGCAGATCTTCACGGCAGTGCAGAGCCGAGACAGCCGCTGCGGGTTCTGAAGTACCGTCCGGGGATGGCATCGGAGCTGTTGATACGCTGTAAATATTTTGAAGTATACCGGATGCTTATCAATACAGAACGCCGACAGACGGTGCATTACCGTGCGGACAGGATGGCATTTCGGGTATTACTGTGCATGGATGGCTGTGGCACGATATCCTATGATGAGGGAACTGTTAATTTTTATAAGGGAGACTGTGTGTTTGTGCCGGCGGATTCAGAAGTCCTTACGATTCACGGACAGGCGCAGTTCCTTGATATCAGAGGATAAAATACAGAACTCCAGGGTATGGGGAAAGACAGGTAGGTAAGATGAAGATTAAGAAGGAATATGAAAGATGGCTGGCAAATGCAGTGGCAGATACGGATGTTGCTGCGGAACTGAAGGCAATGGATTATGCGGAAGCTGAGGATGCGTTTTATCGTGATCTGGCATTTGGAACAGGCGGTCTGCGTGGTGTGATCGGTGCAGGAACAAACCGCATGAACATTTACACAGTTTCAAAGGCTTCTCAGGGATTAGCAGACTATTTAAAGAAACACTTTAAAGAACCTTCTATTGCAATCGGCTACGATAGCCGTATCAAGAGCGATGTGTTTGCAAAAGTCGCAGCAGGTGTGTTTGTAGCAAATGGTGTCAGGGTCAATATCTGGCCTGTCCTGATGCCGGTACCGACCGTATCTTTTGCGACTCGCTATCTGCATACTTCTGCAGGTGTCATGGTGACAGCTTCCCACAATCCCGGCAAATACAATGGTTACAAGGTCTATGGTGCTGACGGCTGTCAGATTACGACCGAAGCAGCGGCGGAGATTCTTGCTGAGATTGAAAAACTTGACATCTTTGCGGACGTTAAGACCAGCAACTTTGAAGCAGGCGTGGCAAACGGCAGCATCCGGTATATTCCGGACGAGGTTTACACTGCATTTGTAGAGCAGGTCAAGAGTCAGTCAGTCTTGTTTGGCGAGAACGTCAACAAGAATGTAGCCATCGTGTACAGCCCGCTGAATGGTACAGGGTTGAAGCCAGTGACCCGCACCCTGCAGGAGATGGGTTACACTAACATTACGGTGGTCAAGGAGCAGGAGCAGCCAGACGGACATTTTCCGACCTGTCCTTACCCGAATCCTGAGATCAAGGAAGCAATGGCACTGGGCATGGAGTATGCCAGGAAGTGCAACGCTGACTTGTTGTTGGCAACTGACCCGGATTGTGACCGTGTGGGTATTGCTGTCAAGAATAAGGCTGGGGAGTATGAGCTGCTGACCGGCAACCAGACAGGTATGCTGTTGCTGGATTACATTTGCAGTCAGCGCATCAAGCACGGTAAGATGCCTGCCGACCCGGTCATGATCAAGACTATCGTGACGATGGATATGGGCGAGCAGATTGCCGCCCATTACGGACTGCGTACCGTCAACGTGTTGACTGGTTTTAAGTTCATCGGCGAGCAAATCGGCAAGCTGGAACAGTTGGGGAAAGCAGACAGTTATGTGTTCGGCTTTGAAGAAAGCTATGGTTATCTGACCGGCTCTTACGTTCGCGACAAGGATGGCGTGGATGGTGCGTATATGATCTGTGAGATGTTTAGCTACTATGCCACCCAGGGCATCAGCCTGTTGGACAGGCTGGATGAACTGTATAAGACATATGGTTACTGCCTGAACACCCTGCACAGCTATGAGTTCGATGGCAGCGCCGGTTTTGCCAGGATGCAGAGCATCATGCAGGCATTCCGCGGTGGCATCAAGGAGTTTGGTGGCAAGAAGGTTGCCAGGCTGTTGGATTATGTACAGGGACTGGATGGATTGCCCAAGTCTGATGTGTTGAAATTTCTGCTGGAAGACAACTGCTCTCTGGTGGTACGTCCTTCCGGTACCGAACCCAAGCTGAAAATTTATATTTCTGTCAGTGCTGAGAATAAAGAAATGGCAGAGGAAGTAGAAGATGAGATTGCTAAAACTGCAGAAAAGTGGATTTGTTGATTTTGAAAGGCTCCGTAAGGAGCCTTTCGGTGATAATTGGAGAATCACGTTCCATCTTGTACATTGGGGTCATATCGTCATTGGGGTGAGACCGTGCGTCCAGCTAAGGGTATATAGTCCGGTGGGTGGAAGCCCCATCAAATAAGCTGCTAACCACAGCATTTGAAGCGAGTCTTGAGTCTGTCGCGGAAACGTTGCAGGCTAAGCGTAGACAGCAAGATAACAGGGATAGCTATTGAGCACCGAAATCCCAAAGTCACCAGAGGGTCGACATCGTGGTCTGGATGGAAGACAACATATGTATTTATCGTTATGGTGAGATTTTACATACCTCTGCGGTGTTGGTTGGAACTATTCATGTTATACAGGGAATATATATCAACTGGAGAGAACCTGCATTTTCTTCTGTAGTGTGTAAACAGAAAGTATGCCTGACAACCAAAAGAAGGATGGTAAAAGAAATGCAGGTAGTCGGAGGTCCGAATATTACCGATGAAGGTATGAACAAAATAAATACCAGAGGGAAGTCGAGAGAGAACTGTTCCTCACAGTTCTGGCCTGCGAAACTATATCAAAGAGGAAACATTAGCTATACACAGAGATAGAGGTACTAATGGAAACGAAATTGGCGAGAATATCACAATTATCAAAGGAAAATCCTGATATGGTATTTACGTCTTTAGGACATCTGATTAATAAAGAAATGCTTAAGAGCTGCCATGCCCAGATGGATGGAACGAAAGCTGTAGGAATTGATGGGATTACCAAAGAGGAATACGGGAGAAGACTGGAAGAAAACATAAGCGCTCTTATAGAACGTCTAAAGAAGAAGTCCTATAAGCCGAAACCGGCAAGGCTGGTGGAAATACCGAAGGATAATGGAAAGATGCGACCGCTCAGTATTTATTGTTATGAAGATAAGCTGGTGCAGGAAGCACTGCGCAGAATACTGGAAGCGGTGTTTGAACCCATATTCTATGATGAAATGATGGGATTCCGACCCAACAGGGGATGTCATAAAGCAATCCGAAAATTAAACCTGATGTTGGAGAGAAAACCAACAAGTTATGTATTGGATGCAGACATTAAAGGGTTCTTCCAGCATCTTGACCATGAATGGATCATACGTTTTATAGGATCAAGGATCAAAGACCCCAATATTATCCGTCTTGTCAGACGGATGCTGAAGGCAGGAATTATGAACAACTATGAATTTGAAGAAACCGAAGAAGGAAGTGGACAGGGTTCTGTCTGTTCTCCTGTAATCTCCTGTATCTATATGCATTACGTACTGGTATGGTGGTTTAAAGAGGTGATAACACCAAAGCTGAAAGGATATGCAGGTCTGGTCGTATATGCCGACGATTGTGCGCCACGAAGGCGGAAACTTGTGACATGATGTCAAACAAGTATAGCCATGCTGTGTGAATGATGATGGCAGGCCCATCGGAACCGCTATATAGGTGGAGGTTTCAAATCACTCTGAGGTGCTGTAGTCAAAAGCTATGGTACTGAGCGTCAGAGAAAAGGCTGTACAAAACAGTCAGGTGTGGACAGTGGAGATGAACGAAGCTGTGAACCACTTACGAAAACGTCGAAAGCGTAGAGACTCCATCAAAACCAGGGGGTCAGTCGTTAACCTGGGATAAGCATAACGGGAGCCTATTTACTGGTTATGCGGTGGACGGCGTAAAGGTGGCATGAACACTGTTCAGGCATTCATATGGAACGTGGGAACCTACGGGCTGGTGTTAAGGGAGAGTGCCAAGTGGACGAACCGCAAGGTACAGAGTACTGATACAGTCATAGGGGCAGAGTGGCTTGTAGTAGTGAAGAGGGTTTCTGAAAAGAAAACAGAGCGAAGAAGTCACAGTATCCAAGCAGAGTAAATAAGTCAACTTAGGAATAAGGAGGAGCTTATGAGCGAAGCAAAACAGTTTGATATTTCAAAGAAGGCTGTAATTGCAGCTTTTCAGGCGGTAAAGGAAAACGCAGGAAGTTACGGGGCAGATGAACAAACCATAAAAGAGTTTGAGGAGCATCTTAATAACAACCTGTATAAACTATGGAACCGGATGGCATCAGGAAGTTATTTCCCGAAGCCTGTAAGGGCAGTAGCAATACCCAAGAAAAATGGTGGAATCAGAATTTTGGGAATTCCAACAGTAGAAGACAGAATCGCACAAATGGTTGCGAAGATGTACTTTGAACCGCTGGTTGAACCAATGTTTTACAATGACTCATATGGATACCGTCCGAACAAATCTGCAATTCAGGCAGTAGGACAAGCAAGGGAAAGATGTTTTAAAAGAGACTGGGCATTGGAATTAGATATCAAAGGGCTCTTTGATAACATCAAACATGGATATCTGATGTACATGGTTGAGAAACATACGCAAATAAAATGGCTGATACTTTATATAAAACGTTGGCTTACAGTGCCGTTCATCATGAGTGATGGCTCGGTTGCTGAACGCAGGTCAGGAACACCTCAGGGTGGATTATGCCGAGCTCGGCATAAGCCACCTTATGACGAGATAGATGTTATGCCGAGATACGTTCAGTATTCTTAGATT
>ERZ1027039.564-NODE-564-length-13655-cov-5.937426_pt1 | contig 13655 bp, 7 predicted proteins | sample MGYA00519438_ERZ1027039 | MGnify/ENA primary metagenome ERZ1027039 (study PRJEB26926, sample SAMN06164810) | human gut metagenome | biome: ENVO:00009003; feature: ENVO:2100002; material: ENVO:00002003 | host: Homo sapiens | place: USA | collected 2012 ...
AGATTAAATGATTGTTACTGGCACAAAGATAGGGAGATTTCGGAAACAAAAGCTATCTTTGGAGCGTTTTATCAGATAATTATGGAGAAAAAGATACATATCAAACCCCAGACAGGATTGGTTCTTGAAGGCGGCGGCATGCGTGGTGTCTTCACTTGTGGCGTGCTGGACAGCTTTATGGACCGTGGCATCCGCTTCCCCTATACTATCGGAGTCAGTGCCGGAGCATGTAATGGACTTTCTTATATGTCCGGCCAGCGCGGACGTGCCAAGTACAGTAACATTGACTTACTGGAGAAATATCAGTATATCGGGTTGAAATATTTGTTGAAGAAACGTAATATTATGGACTTCGATCTGCTGTTCCAGGAATTTCCCGAACACATTCTTCCTTATGATTATGAAGCGTATTTCTCTTGTCCGGAGCGCTATGAAATGGTGACTACAAATTGTGTGACGGGTGAGGCTAACTATTTTGAGGAGAAACGGGACAAGCATCGTGTGATTGACATTGTGCGTGCTTCAAGCAGCCTGCCTTTTGTCTGCCCTATTGCTTATGTGGATAATGAGCCGATGCTTGACGGAGGTATTGTCGACAGTATTCCGCTGATGCGTGCCAGGAGTGAGGGATTTACCCATAATGTGGTAGTGCTTACCCGTAATCATGGTTATCGTAAAGAAGCAAAGGACATACATATACCTTCTTTCCTGTACCGTAAATACCCGAAAGTGCGTGAGGCTTTAAGCCGTCGTTGCCGTGTGTACAACGAGCAGTTGGAAATGGTGGAACGTATGGAAGCGGCAGGAGAGATTACTGTAATCCGTCCGCAGAAACCTGTAACAGTCGACCGTATCGAACGGGATATCAGGAAATTGACTGATTTGTATGAAGAAGGTTATGCATGTGCGGCGAAGTATGACTTTCAGTGATTAATCAAAATATTGTAAACGCATTGCCAAATAATGATTGCTATAAAGTGGCAATCATTATCTGGCAATGCGTTTTTTATTCTTAATCTTTGTTGGCCTACAAACTTAAGTAAGTCTGATATGAACAATTCAATGATTCGTTCACTATATTAAACTGAGGGTATTTCCCACTAGGACTGAAGGCACTTCCCACTAGGACTGAAGGTACCTCCCACTAGGACTGAACTCGTGTTTCATTACGACTGATCGTGATGGAACACCAAGTGCGTTGTCACACAGATGGTTACGTGGTATGTGAAACTCTTATAGAACTCTGTGAAACTCAGTGTTACTCTGTGGTGAATTAACTCAGTAATAGCTAACCTTCACAGCGCTGACTTCCACCGTTCCCGAATAACTATTAATAGACCATGGATTCTTCTGCATACCATATATGCGGTTTGTATAAGCCACATTATCATTGATATAAACCACGCAGACAGAGTTGTCCGTACAGATAGTTACATGATAAGTATTATCAGCAGGTCTGTCGAACAGATACCCGTCTATTCCGTCGATGAATCCTTTACCTTCTTCACCTTCTTCTTCGAAGTTTATCTTTCGCTTGTTATTGTTGTCTTCCGGATTCACTACAATGGTATAATACTTTTTGGAGTCCGTACCGCGTACCAGAGAGATACCGAATCTATCTGCATCGCCTGCCGTCTTTACGGTAAACGAAATCTTGTTGTTTACATTTAAGCGATTGAATAGGATATAAGCATTATCCGTCAGAGTATAGTTACCGTTGCTTTCTGATACTCCGCTACTCTTCTCCATCACTTTTACAGTAGAGGCGGTGGCATATTTCTGGCTGATACCTTCTACTAAGCCTAAAGTCAAAGTACCATCCGCATGCTGAACTACTTTGTGTGCAACCAGGCTTCCTGCCCATTCCGGTTCGTTCGGAGAAGCTCCTACGGCAGTATTGTCATTGCCCGAGCGGGTGGGGCACCATCCCCAGATGTAGCGGTTAGTTCCGTCCGAAGCCGTCTTACCTGCATAGAAGCCACGTGAGTCAAGGAAACCTTCGTGGTTGTCGGGCCAGATACCGGCATCGTTGGCGGTGGTTGCTTTCAGTTCTTCCAGTGTACGTCCCTTGAAATATTGAACTTTGCGTACGGCTGCATGCATCTCCGAGTAGACCAGATACCACCAGTCTCCCATCTTGAAGACATCGGGACATTCATAAAAGCGATCCCACATCATGGTCATGAATACACCTGCATGTTCCCAAGTCTTCATATCTGTAGAAGTATATTCGGCCAGTACACCTTTGCCGCTTTTAGTAGTGGAAACAAGCATGTGGTATTTTCCATCTTCACCTTCAAAAACGAAGGGGTCGCGGAAATCATTCTTGCTGTACCCGTCAGTGTCACCCTTCAGATAAAAAGTGCGATTCTTGGTCCAGGTCTTGAAGTCGGGTGAGGTGGCATACATCACTACCTGACCGTTCTCGGAAGAAGTAGGCTGATATTTGTTACCTGTGTAGAAGGTATAGTACAATTTATCCGAAGGATTATAAATAGTACTACCCGTTCCGATAGCGGCATCCTGCTCCGACAATCCTCCGCAAGAAATCAGTTCACCCATAGATGTGTATGAAGCGGCGTCCTGAGTACTTACCGCCCATATCGGGTGGTAAGTGCCTGCTTGGTTCGGACGGTATTCCTGTAGATACATAATCTTGAAATCTTTTGCCTGCGGATCATAGAAAGGCATCGGATCGCCTACATAACCAACAGATGGCTTATAGTAAGTATCAAACTTCATGGCATCTGCCGAAGCAAAATAAGTGGTGGTTCCGTCCCAGTCTTTCTGAGTTAAAACCGGATCATTGTCATCGCTACAGCTGCTGAAAGAAGTGATCATCAGAGCAGCCAGTGTGAGTGAATATATCATTGTTTTCATATATTAGTTTTATTTACCCGTTAAATAGTCAATTGCATTCTCTGTCAGTTTGGCTACATTGCCATGATACTTGTCTGCTGAAGCATCTATGCCGTAAGCATACCAGTCGTAACATCCTGAGCCGATACATACGATACCTCCGCGAGAGTCTTTAGGCAGATATTCCCATGCCACGATAGCACCATCGCCACCATAACCCAGGTCAACACCGCCATGATTGGTACGCCATACTTCATTCGTAGCATAGCCGCCCCAGTCGGAACCGATGTGCCATTGTGCCGTACTGTTGGTGGTTCGGTAACCGGTATCGAAGGTATAGACCTTATCTGTTTCACCGCTGTTCATCACCAGGTTCTGGTAGAGGGCGTGCGACTCGTGTCCCTGGATAAAGAAGTTCCATGCACCACCCACTATTTCACCGGATTCTTCCGATTGTCCCCAACAGTTGTTCGGGTTGTTGCCGTCCAGGGTAGCACCCAGTTTGGCGGCATAATAAGTAGCATAGCGGGTAAGCAGCAGGTTCATGCCATTGTTATAAAGGTCTTTCATCTTCACCAATGCGTTGATTGCTGCAGGCGCTGCCTTTTCAAACTTATCCATGTTGTCGATGCCGCCGTCTATATGCAGATGCCACCACATGATTTCGCACTCGCTCAGGTCTACTCTTCCTGCCTGCACATCTTCGAATGAGATATACTGCGAATTGGCAATATTGTTCAGCATCCAGGTTGCCGCTTCCTTTTCTTCCGGATTCAGTTCGTTCAGTGTAGCTGCCAGACCCACATATACGGCACTCGGTGCATCGGTCGGGATAACCGTTACCGTATAAACGGCAGATGCGGTGTTATATGAAACGGTGAATTCTACAGGATTGCTGAAGTCAATAGCCTGGCCGGATGCCGGCATTACGGTGGCTCCTGCCGAAGTTGTAATGATCGGAACCATGTTTTTGATATTGACTGAACTCGGCACACGTACGGTGATGGTACGTTTAGTCTGGTCGATAACTCCGGCATAAGCGTCATTCAGTTTGAAGGAGAGTATCCGCGCTTCATCATGCTTGATGTTGACGGTGTAGTCCAGGAATACGTTTCCGTTAGTCACTTTTATCACTTGGGGGAATGAGAAGTTCAGCACATCGCCTGCCTTAACAGAGGCCTCGGCACCTTCGGATACTTCGATACCGGTAACTTTCATTGCGTCAGTGTCGTATACTTCGGGCACTGCCACAGTTACGGTCTTATTGGTCCGGTCTATCACCCCCGTATAGGTATCATTCAGTTCAAGGGCGGTGAGCCATGTGTCTCCGTCCAGTTTCAGGTCGGAAGTATTATCATCGCTACATCCCGGGAATGTTAACAACAGGACAGTTCCCAGTACAAGCAGATTTAGTTTATTCAGTATTGATTTCATAATGTTCTTCTTTTTATAAGGTTACCAGTTACCACAATTCTGCGTATAGTTTCCGTTGCTGGCACTCATCTGTGCAAACGGGATAGGCAGATATTCATTTTTATTCTTAGTGAACGAGGCATTCGTGTAGATGGTGCAGTCGGCAGCTTCCTCGGCATAAAACTTATTCAGTACCTCGGCGGCTTCACCCCATCTTACCAGGTCAAAGAAGCGTTCTGATTCCAGAGCCAGTTCTACACGACGTTCAAACTTCAGCAATTTCAAGGCATCTGCTTGTGAGTAGCTCCCCGTATAGGGCTGAACGTTGAAACGTACGCCATATTCCATTTCGTAGTCGGCAATTATGGCTGTACTTTGTTTGGCACGGTTGCGTACTTCGTTAATCAGGCTGATAGCTTCGGCGATACGTCCATCGTTCAGTTGGATCAGTGCTTCGGCACGCATCAACAATACATCCGAGTAGCGCAGTACGATGCGGTTCATCGGAGAACCCCACCAGGCACCCTTTATCAGGTAATCGCCATCCGGATCCACATTCTGCTTCAAGGTCACGTAATATCCGTAAAGTCCGTTGCTGCGGCTCCAGGTAGTCGACTGGTCCATCATGTAGTTCTTATTGAATTCATAAGGGAATCCCGGCATACCTACCGTCAGGAAGAGGCGTGGGTCAGCATAATCGGATTGCGAATTGTAATCGGTGTTGTTAAAGGAATCCAGCAGCGGGTGTCCGTTGGCATCTGTTTTGAATGCATTTACCAGATTCTGGCTCGGTTTGTAGAAGTCGCAACCACCATCGGTAACTCCCGGAATGTTGGGAACGATCAGACCATAAGACCAGTTGCAGTTACCGTTGTTGGTACCGTCGTTCATGGAGTATTGCATGGCCCACAAAGATTCCACGCCATTTTCATATTGAGGTTCCGGACGGAAGTTATTGTGAAAATCTGATTCCAGCCCGTAGCCGCCTGCCGACATAATGGCATAGTCTGTGTATTGTACTACTTTCACCAGGTCTTCCGTGCTGAGGCTTGTCACTTCATGGCTGTCTGCATTATCCTGATGATAAGCTTTGTACAGATAAGTCTTTGCCAGATAGGCGGCTGCTGCGGCTTTGGCGGGGCGACCTTTGTCTGCCTGCTTCACGGGAAGGTTATCATAAGCAAACTGGAAGTCAGCTGCAATCTGTTGCCAGCCTTCGTCATTGTTGTAAGTGGTGTTGGAGAGATAGTTATATTCTTCCGGTGACAAGTTGGCATCGTTGGCAAACGGGATCTTCTTGTACAGACGTTTCAGCAAGAAGTGACCATGTGCACGGAGGAATCTCATTTCGGCAATGCGCTGCTGCTTTAGTGAATAAGTACTTTCATCCACTTGTTCCAATAGTTGCAAAGCTGTATTGACGCGTGAGATACAGTTGTAGAGGCGCTGCCACATATCGCTGATGTTCCATGCCGTAGTCATGATACCTTGTGAGATGTCCAGTGAGTGGAATACATCACCGTCTTCCGTACCGTTTCCTCCTTTGTAAGCGTCATCCGAACGTACGTCATAGTTCCACATGGAGAAGGAAGAATTGATATCTTCGGCAGTAATCCATACTGCATAAGCAGAGATTACCAGATTGTCGATGTATGCCGGGTTCTTCAGCTGTTCATCGCTGATGGTTCCCTGGGGGAGCTGATCTTCCAGAAAGTCGGTGCAACTGCTGCACATCAGTGAAAGACCTAAGACTGCTGTATATATTAACTTTTTCATAAGTAACTGATTTTATTGTTAAAAGCCTACATTAATACCGAAAGTTATATTCATCGGGATGGGGTAACCATAGTTGGCATTCTCAGGATCTACTCCGGTGAACTCCTTACTCTTGATGGTGAATACGTTCTGTGCGCTCAGGTAGAAGCGCAGGCGCTCCATCTTCATCTTCTGGGCAAAGTTTTTCGGAACGTTGTATCCCAACTGTATATTGCGTAACTTCAGGAACGAACCATTCTCAACAAAGTAAGTGGAAACACGTTTCTCATTGTTCGTATCGCTGCGTGACAATGCAGGAATGGTAGAGTTCGGATTGGTGGGTGACCATGCATCGAGTACTCGCTTACCTTTGTTCAGGAAACCGATATTGAGTCCACTCCAAAGGTCGGTTTCCTTCTTCAGGTCGCTGATAACATCTACTCCCTGAATACCTTGCCAGAACATGGTGAGGTCAAAATTCTTGTATTCAAGGTAGATGTTCAGACCATAGCTGAAGTCCGGAGTCGGATTGTAAATCCATTGCTGGTCTTTCTCATTGATGATACCGTTACCGTCCAAGTCACGCCAGCGGATACGGCCTATCCCGGCGCCTTCCTGAGTGGCATGGTTATCAATCTCTTCCTGTGATTTGAAGATACCGTCAGCTACATAACCCACCTGCGAACCATTGGCGTGACCGATTACGCTTTGTACACCGTTACCACCGAAAGTGCCGTTGGCTGCTACTGTAGTTGGCAGCTTCGTGATTTCATTCCGGTAAGTGGATATGTTGGCATTCAGGTCATATTTCAGTCCGAATCTCGTTTGATTGCGATAACCGAGATTCAATTCAACACCCACATTCTTCATTTCTCCCGCATTGATCCATTGACTGCTTCCTTCGCCCATAGCGGCGATACCTGCCATCTGTACCAGAATATCCGTTGTCTTTTTGTAGAACCAGTCGAATGAACCGTAAAGAGATTGTTTAAACAGTGAGAAATCGAGGCCGAGGTTCGTTTGTGTGGTTGTTTCCCATTTGATGTTATCATTACCGATCTGATTACGTTTGAATCCGGATTGAAGGATGCTGCCGCCATTGGTTCCGGCAATGTCGTAGGAAGTACCATAGCTCTGACCGCCTGATTCCGTTACACCGTAGTTGGGAACATAAATTGTATAGCGGGCAATGTTCGAGATTTCCTGGTTACCGGTCTGTCCCCATGAACCGCGGACTTTCAGATCGTCAATCCAACTGAGGTTTTGCATGAACTTTTCACGGTTCAAGCGCCATCCCAGTGAGAAGGAAGGGAATGTGGCATAGCGGTTATTTTTACCGAAACGTGAAGAACCGTCACGGCGTACTGTCATCGAGAGTAGGTATTTATCATCGTATGTATAATTCAGCTTTCCGAAGAAAGAAACCAGTGAATAGCCTTCGCCCGAACCGTAAGCCTGAGCCGTACCGGAACCCGCATTCGGCCACATATAGTCGGGTGTCAGAATAGAATAATCTTCTTTATAACCCGAAAAATTGATATCATCTTCACGGTTCAGCTCCATACCCACCATGGCGTCTCCACGATGTTTGCCGATTTCCAGATTGTAGGTAGCGATGGCATTCCACATCCATTTCGTCCAGTGTTCCTGCTTGGCTTCTACGGCATTCTTATCATTTGCCACATTGCCTTCGGTGATGGGGTAGGTGAAGATGCGTTGTGATTTCTGTGCATAATCCAATCCGAAGGTGGAGCGGACATTGAATCCTTTGAAGGGGTTGAGGTTGATGTAAGCATCACCAAACATACGCCAGTAAGTATAGCGATTATCAGAGTTACGGTCCAGTCTCGCTACCGGGTTCTCACGGTCGGGATATCCGCCTACCGGACCTGCATATTCTCCATTGATGTCGTAAACGGGCAATGAGGGATTGAATTGCAATACATTTTGCAAGAATCCACCCGGTGCCTGCACCTCCGAAGTGCGGTTCAGTGTGAAGTGCTCTCCTATGGTCAGGAATTTGCCAATCAGATTATAATCAGAATTTATGCGGGCAGAGAAACGTTCGAAGTCACTGTCCTTGATGATACCTATATTCTTATAATAGCCCAGGGAGAAGAAAGATGACCCCTTTTCAGAACCATTGCTTACTGATACATTGTACTGCTGGATAATACCTGTACGGGTTGTTTCATCGAACCAGTCGGTGTCGGCAGCCGGAACGGTATTGGCGGAATCCAGATACTTGGACATGCTGATGTTGTTCAGTTGAGGATAACCGTTTGCGTCATATCCCCAGCTATACTTGTAGCCCAGTGCGTTGGTGTTGGGATCCTGGCCTTCGTTTACGTAAGCTTGCCACATGGCACGGCCATATTCTTCCGCATTCAGTACTTCCATCTTATTGGTATACATGGAAGCGGCGATAGAAGCATCGAAGTTAATCTTTATCTGTCCTTCTTTACCTTTCTTCGTAGTGATGATGATGACACCGTTTGCAGCGCGCGAACCATAGATAGAGGCAGAAGCCGCATCCTTCAATACCTGGATAGATTCGATATCATTGCCGTTCAGTTCGTGCATGCCTGATTTGGTAGGCACACCGTCAATAATATAAAGAGGATCGTTATTGTTCAAAGTCCCGACACCGCGAATACGTACAGTGGCGTTTCCACTGGGATTACCGTCGGCTGTGATGTTCATACCGGGGACGCGTCCCTGTAATGCTTTGATCGGGTTGTTTTCGTTTTGCTTGGCAATCTCGTCTATGCTGACTACGGAGATGGCTCCGGTCAGGTCGGCCTTGCGTTGAGTAGTATAACCTGTGACTACGACTTCCTGTAGCAATTCCGATTCTTCTTCCAGAACGATATTCAGTGTAGCTTGAGCTTTCACATTCACAGTCTTGAATCCGATATACGAAATGGAGAGTTCTGCGCCTTGTGGTACAGACAATGTAAAGTTACCGTCGATGTCTGTTATGGTGCCGTTACTTGTCTGGTTGGTTTCTATGACAGTTGCACCGATAATGGATTCTCCGTCAGTCTTGGAAACCACTTTTCCTTGTACCGTCAGGCGTTGGGCCTGAACTAGTGTACACATTATAAGAAAGAGTGCAAATAGAAGTGATCTTTTTATGCCTTCCATGTTTTTAGATTTTAATTAATATGCTTTTCATTTTGTAATCGTTGTGGATTACCTCTCAAAACATGCTTTCCCGAGTGATGTTTTGATGTTGCAAAGAAAGGGAATTAAGTGAAAATATGCTGTAATTTATGTTTCATAAGCTGGTATATTTGTAACAAAATAAAGGGCAGGTATCATATTTGCCAGCTTATGAAACATAAATGGCAGGCTATTTCTGTTTTATTCGCTTCCTTTGCAAAGTGCTTTCCCGAGCAACTCATTATTAATTAAATGTAATACCCAAAAACATCATGAATTTAAAAAACAATTTGTTGACTGTGCGATGGACCCTTACCTTTATAATAGGTACAATCTGGTCTGTCTTTTCGTGTCAGGCTATTAATCCTCCTTTCGTGATTAAACATTTAGGTGACGGACAGAGCATTGTCCAGATTGAGAACCAGAAGAAATTTCTGTTGCTTCCCGTGGAAGAGGCTGCTCCGGAGGCAAAGCTATATATGATAGCCGATAATGACGTAGTGCGCAATATGAATGTTCGTCTGGCTATAAATAAGGTGGACTATTTTGTTCCGGTAGATCTCTCCGGATTTGATAATAAATCACTTTCTTTCAACTTCCAGTTGATACCCGATACGGCTATTTGCTGGGATGAAATGAAACTTTCCAATGAGTTTGATACATCCAATCGCGAGAGTTTCCGTCCGCTTTATCACTTCACTCCTCAATATGGCTGGATGAATGATCCGAACGGTATGGTATATAAAGATGGTGTTTATCATTTGTTTTATCAATACAATCCTTACGGTTCTATGTGGGGAAATATGCATTGGGGACATGCTATCAGTACAGACCTGGTGAATTGGGAACATCAGCCGATAGCCATTGCGCCCGATGCGTTGGGAACTATCTTCAGTGGTTCCTGTGTGGTTGATAAGGATAATACGGCAGGCTTTGGTGCCGGTGCGATCATAGCTTTCTATACTTCGGCCAGCGATCGCCAGGTACAGAGTATGGCTTACAGTCTGGACAACGGAAAGACATTCAAGAAGTATGCGCGTAATCCTATACTGACTTCCACCCAACGTGATTTCCGTGATCCGAAAGTTTTCTGGCATGACGCTACCGATAAATGGATCATGATTCTTGCCGTAGGTCAGGAAATGCAAATCTACTCTTCAGCTAATCTGAAGGACTGGGCTTATGAAAGTAGTTTTGGTGAAGGTCAGGGGGCTCATGGTGGTGTATGGGAATGTCCCGACCTGATAGAACTGCCTATTGAAGGTACGGAACTGAAGAAATGGGTTCTAATCTGTAATATTAATCCCGGCGGACCCTTCGGTGGAAGTGCCACTCAATACTTTGTAGGTACCTTCGATGGAAAGAAGTTTGTGAATGAATCACCGAAAAACACCAAGTGGATGGACTGGGGAAAAGATCACTATGCTACCGTGACTTGGAGTAATGCGCCCGAAGGACGCCATATAGCGCTGGCATGGATGAGCAACTGGCAATATGCCAACAATGTACCTACTACTCAGTATCGCAGTGGTAACTCTGTTCCCCGTGACCTGAGTCTCTATACTTCGGCGGGTGAAACTTATCTGAAATCTTCCCCTTCGCGAGAACTGCTGAAACTGCGTGGAAAAGAAGAAAAGAAGCATTCCTTCAAGGTGGACCGTACTTATAATATGGACAAACTGCTTTCGGATAATACAGGTACGTATGAAATTGAAATGACGATTAAGAACAGAAATGCAGAAGTCATTGGCTTCCAACTTTTCAATTCAAAAGGAGAAGAAGTGGATATTTACTATAATCTGGTAGAGAAGAAGTTTGCGATGGATCGTAGTAAGAGCGGAGTCGTATCATTCAGTTCGGACTTTCCGGTGCTGACTCTTGCTCCGATAGAAGGCAATTCGGAAATGACGCTGCGTCTTTTCGTTGATAAATCAAGTATTGAAGTGTTTGGCGATGACGGACGTTTCGCAATGACAAACCTTGTGTTTCCTTCGGAACCTTACAACCGTATCAGTTTCTATGCCAAAGGCGGTAGCTATGCGGTAAGTTCATTCAAGGTTTATAAGTTGAAATAAGATTGGTCTATATTTCCTCCTTTTCTGTACCCGAATTTTATCAAAGCCGTACCCGCTCCGTAGCTGGTCCGTACCTAAGCGTTTGGACCAGATACGGACCAGGTATGGCTTCTCCTTTATTCTTCTATTTCAATGGTATATTTTCCTTTGAATACCTCTTCGGGTTGCAGATGCTGTATCCAATCCTTATCTTTATACTCTCCTGTATAATGTGCTTTGTCGCAACGACCGTACCATGGTTCAATACAGACAAACGGGGCATTCTTGGCAGGTGGCGACCACAGTCCGACAACAGGCGCATCAAAATGGAGGCTAAGATAAGGAGCTTTCTCCTTATTATATAGAGTAACCCGCCGCACCTGGCTTCCCTCCAATATAAGTGCATCTTTGTCAAATGTATGTGTGTCCAATGGCAACAAGTCGTTTGTCAGTTTCAGAGGATATTGGGTATCCGGGTCGGCACATCCTTTTTCAGAAATAAGTATGTATTTCAGTCCGCTTTTCTTATTGAAACCGAAGAACCCCCGTTCTTGCGTTTCGGCATCGAAATCCGGATAGTAGAATGCCGGATGTGCACCAATCTGGAAGTGCATTTCCTTCTCCCCGGTATTCTCTACTTCCCACATGACATCGACCTTCTTCTCGCGGATGCGATAGCCGATGGTGAGACGGAATGGGAAAGGATATTTCTTGAGTGTTTCTTCGTTGCTGACAAGCTGGTAGCGGACTTCATCGTTTTCCTCGGATATCAGTGTGAACTCCATGTCGCGGGCAAATCCATGCTGAGTGAGGACATAGGTGGTATCTTCGTTTCGATATTCATTCTCCCATACGCTTCCTACAATCGGGAAGAGTACCGGCGAATGGCGTTTCCAGAATGCAGGATCTGCCTGCCATAGATATTCTTTTCCATTAGAAAAAATACTGCATAGCTCTGCTCCATGTGCAGAAACTTCAATGCTGAGTCGTCCATTAAAGAGTGTTTCCATATTGTTGTTTAAAAAGTTTCTTTGGATAATTTTCCACAAATGTAGCTAAAAAGAGAAATAATGCCCTTGAAATGCGCTTAAAAAACATTCTTGTATCATAATTGCCACTCTTTGTAACAAGATTGTTATCCTGTTGTTCTGATATTCGCTTCCTTTGCAACGTGCTTTTCCGAGCAAGAAATACTTAAATTAATACCATACAACAATGAAATCTAATTCTTCGTTATCCAAGCTGATCCCTGTGATGCTCTGCTTTTTCGCTATGGGATTTGTGGATCTGGTAGGCATCGCCTCCAACTATGTAAAAGCAGATTTGGGTTTGACAGACTCTCAAGCTAACATCTTCCCTTCGCTGGTTTTCTTCTGGTTCCTGATCTTCTCTGTGCCGACAGGTATGTTGATGAGCCGTATCGGACAAAAAAAGACGGTACTCCTTAGTTTGGTTGTGACCTTTGCTTCGTTGTTATTGCCTGTTTTTGGTGATAGCTATACGTTGATGCTGCTTTCTTTCTCTTTATTAGGTATCGGCAATGCATTGATGCAGACTTCACTGAATCCGCTGCTTTCCAACATCGTGAGAGGTGACCGGCTGGCAAGTAGCCTTACCTTCGGACAATTTGTAAAGGCGATTGCTTCGTTTCTTGCACCTTACATTGCAATGTGGGGAGCTACACAGGCCATTCCGTCGTTCGGTTTGGGTTGGCGTGTGCTGTTTCCTATTTATATGGTGATAGCTGTGATAGCCGTTTTATTGTTGGGACAGACACAGATTGCCGAGGAGAAAGAGGAAGGAAAACCTTCTACGTTCGGTGAGTGTTTGGCTTTATTGGGTAAACCGTTTGTTTTGCTTTCTTTCATCGGTATCATGTGCCATGTAGGAATCGATGTAGGTACGAATACTACTGCTCCTAAGATTCTAATGGAGCGTTTGGGGATGGGATTGGATGACGCTGCGTTTGCTACCAGTCTCTACTTCATTTTCCGTACGGCAGGCTGCTTCACAGGTTCTTTTATTTTGAGGAGGATGAATGCTAAATCGTTCTTTGCTATCAGTAGTTTTATGATGTTACTGGCAATGATTGGACTTTTTGCTTTCCATTCAAAAATATCTATTTATATTTGCATTGCGCTGATAGGTTACGGAAACTCGAATATCTTTTCGATTGTCTTCTCACAGGCGTTGCTGTATATGCCCGGCAAGAAGAATGAAATTTCCGGTCTGATGATAATGGGACTTTTTGGTGGAACTGTTTTTCCGTTGGCAATGGGATTGGCAAGTGATGCCATAGGACAAAGCGGTGCAGTAGCCGTGATGACTGTCGGAGTACTTTATTTGCTGTACTATACTTTGAAGATAAAGAAACTGTCTCTTATACACATCTGACGCTGCCGACGATAA
>ERZ1027039.567-NODE-567-length-13568-cov-6.053504_pt1 | contig 13568 bp, 6 predicted proteins | sample MGYA00519438_ERZ1027039 | MGnify/ENA primary metagenome ERZ1027039 (study PRJEB26926, sample SAMN06164810) | human gut metagenome | biome: ENVO:00009003; feature: ENVO:2100002; material: ENVO:00002003 | host: Homo sapiens | place: USA | collected 2012 ...
GTCGGCAGCGTCAGATGTGTATAAGAGACAGGACGGTTTACAACCTGATATAAGTAAGGATTGTCTATAGACCATAATTGCGGAGCAAGCACTTCCAACGCATGGCCAACCTCTGTTTTTTCTTTGTTATCCAATGTTACCAGTTGCTCTTTCCGAGCTACAGTATGGTTATTCTTATCTACAATCCGCGTTTCCAGAATCACTTTTCCGGTTACTTTTTCAGTATTTGCCAGAACACTCTGTACATGTACCTCTGCTTTATCCGCCGTTGCAACGGGAGTCGTGACAAACGTTTCCCAAGTTTCAAAATGAAGCGGATTGGTTATCTTCAAGAAAGTATGCCTGTAAATACCCGAACCTGTATACCAACGGCAATTCATACCTTCATTTTTCACACGGACAGCTATCAGATTTTCAGCTCCGAAACGTACATAATCGGTTATATCCAGTTCAAATGCAGTATATCCATAAACATGATTGGCTACATGGCGATCATTCACCCAGATATCTGCATTCATATAAATTCCATCGAAAGAGACAGCAATACATTTACCTTTTTCAGCCGCATCTATGTAGAAGTGCTTTCTATACCATCCCGTACCACCTACAGTAAAACCACCTGCAACTTCCGTTGCAGCATCCGCTGTAAAAGGAGAATTGGTTCCAGGAATATCTTCAATACTCCAATCATGAGGAAGATTTATCTGACGCCATTGTGAGTCATCTAAAGATTGCTTTTCTCCTTCGGCGATATCTCCACGATGAAATAACCATGCTTCATCGAAAGATTGTTCCCGAAGTGTGGAATCTTTTTCCCCACAACTGCTCACTCCAAATGCTATTAAGAAAAATAATAGGCTGTATAGAATTCTCATATTATTATATTTAGCAGAGCAAAGGCCGGCCTTCAGACAGGATCTTCATCCGGCCAGCCTCTATCTGGAATTTATTTCAATTATTTACCACCCCATTCCGGTGCCTGAACCAAAGCTCTGTTGTTGTCTAACTCTGATTGAGGTATAGGCCATACATATCCTTTTGACGAATCGAAGATATGAGAACCTGCCCCACCGTCTGCCCGGCATCTTTCATATGCTTTATCCATTTCTTTCCAGCGCATAAGATCAAAATAACGGGTACCTTCCAAAGCCAGTTCCACTCTTCTTTCATGCTTCACCACGTCGAGCAATTGATCATAAGAAAGATTGGAACCTTCGGCATCTTCCACCTTCGGCATCATCACATCAGCACGCTGACGCACCTGGTTCACCATTGACATAATTTCGTCTTTACCCGTATTTTGCTTAGCCAAAGCTTCAGCACGCATTAACAGTACATCAGCGTAGCGAATAACATACATATCCTGATTATCGGCAGCCCATGTAGTAGGCTGATTCTGATATTTACGCATAAACAACTGGAATGGACTGTTCCAGGACCACCATGCATCACTTACCTTGCCGTCATACGTATCACCATTTTTCGTCATCAGTGTATACGTCAGACGCGGGTCGCGAGTTGAATCATCATCCGGATCATAGATTCCCGAAGAGGTAATAGGTTTGCCATCCTTGCAATAAAAATCGTTTGCTAAATTCGGATAAGGCAACTGCCATTCCATCGGATAACCGTAGTTATAAGCTAAGAAACCACCCTCACCATTTTGTTGGTCGGTATTTTTAAAGCGAATGGCAAATACTATTTCTTTGCTGGCACCACCAGCTTCCGTAAACAGGGTACTGTAATTCGGGTCTATCTCATATTGGCTCAGGTTAATAACCTGTAAAGCAGCATCGGCAGCCTCCTTATACATCTCGTTGTACAGGTATACACGGGTCAGTAAGCCCAATGCGGCACCTCTGGTAGCACGGCCTCTATCAGCCGTAACAGGTAACATACCTTCGGCAGTAATGTCCTTCAGGTCCTTGATTATGTCAGCTACAATTTCTGATTTCTGCGACTTAGGTACCTGGCTCGTTTCAGTAGTCAACACATTAAACACCTTCGGAACATCACGGTACAGACTGGTCAAGTGATTATAAAACAACGCTCTGATGAACTTAGCCTCACAAACGATTCTTGTACCTGCTTCTTCACCTATTTTACCGTTCTCCAGCATTTGCGGTACTTTTTCAATAACATTATTGCATCGTGCAATACCTGCATAAGAAGCATTCCATACAGCCTTAGTAACAGCTGCTGTGGGGCTCATGGTATTGGTAGTGATCACATCGGGGCCCACCCACGGAATCCAGGCAAAATAGCCGTTATCCGTAGCAAATTCCAATTCACGCAAACTACAAGTATTTCCACCCGGCCAGCAAAATCCCAAGCTACCTTCACTTTGCAAAGCATCGTAGCAACCTACTAACGCTTTAGTCGCATCAGCCTCTGTATTCCAAAAATTACCATTAGACAACTCTGACAAAGATTCACGATCCAGGAAGTCTGAACAAGAAAAGAGGGAAAAGGCTAATGACAAAATAACTGAATAATATATTTTTTTCATGATCTTCTTTATTTTAAATTATAATGTAATGTTTAAGCCCACAGAGAATGTCTTGGCATTGGGATAAGCATGACCGCGAGTATCGGTTCCATACTTTTCAGGATCATAATCGTCAATGCCGGTAATAGTCAGGATATTCTGTGCAGAAACATATATTCTTAAGCGTTCCAGTTTCGCCTTGCGAATCCATTCTTGTTTGAAAGAGTATCCCAATTCAATATTCTTCAGACGCAGGTAAGAAGCATCTTTCAACCAGAATGAAGAGGGTTGGCTGTTATAGTCACCATTACCCAGACGCGGGAAGTTCCCGTTAGGGTTAGCACTTTCAGAATAACGATCCAGGAATGCCGTCGTAACATTACCCGAAACGGTAGGATAATCCATCACAATACGGTCTACACCGGCTACACCCTGGAAGAAAGCAGATAAATCAAATCCTTTGTAAGCGGCATTTAAACCAAAACCGTAAGTAAAATCAGGGAACGGATTACCAATCACTGTACGGTCGTAAGTATCCACTACTCCATCCGGTTTACCTTCCGGACCGCTGACATCTTTATAACGGATATCACCCAACTTCAAAGCACCACCGCCAACAGAATTCTTTTCATTAGCTTCATCCACTTCAGCCTGTGTGCGATACAATCCATCGGCTACATAACCATAATAAGAATTGATAGGATGTCCTTCCAGATTAATAGACCAGTCTGTAATCCATGAATCTTTACCGTGCAGGTCGAGAATTTCATTCTTCACCTTACTGAAATTGACATTTGCACCGAATTTCCAGTCGCCCCATTGATCATTATAACCTAAAGCGAATTCCCAACCTTCATTCTTTACTGATGCAGCATTCACATAAGGTTCAGTAGAAATACCCACAATTCCGGGAATGGGCAATTGCAGCAAAATATCAGAAGTCTTCTTGTAGAAATAGTCAGCAGTAAGGGTAATCTTGTTATTCAGGAAAGCGGCGTCTATACCTATATCCGTAGTAGCGGTTGTTTCCCATTTAATGTCAGGATTAGCCAATGAGGAAATAGCCACACCCGAAACTTTGTTGTCACCCCATACATAGTTATTACCCAAACCGATATACTGTGCAAACGGATAGTAACCGATCTCCTGGTTACCCAGTTCACCCCAGCTACCTCTTAGTTTCAACTGGCTGATAAAGCTATATTTCTCCATGAAAGCCTCTTGAGCAATGTTCCAGCCCACAGATACAGAAGGGAAATAACCGGTACGGTTCTTTTTAGGTATTCTGGAAGACTCATCACGACGGAGGTTGAATTCAGCCAAATAGCGATCCTTGTAATTGTAGTTCACACGGCCAAAGAATGATCTCAAAGCAGCTTCGGCAGCATCTCCCTTAGCAGAAGTACTTAAAGCACCGTTCAATACGGTGATATTGTCGCTCGGAAGATCTTCACCTGTTGCCGTGGTAGAACGGAAATTATTATATTGGTTAGACTGCCCCAGCAAGAAGTTGAAAGCATGGCCGTTCACATCAAAGTGATAAGTAATAATGTTTTCGTTGATCCACTGAGTTTCGGAATAATAAGCATCGGTCAGGTAATTCTTACCACTACCTCCCACAGGGTTACCATACGAATCCTGAGGAATATAAGCAGGTTCAGCACCAATACTGTTCCATTGGTTATATTGATAAGCAAAGCTGGTCTTGATAGACAGGTTCTTAATCGGCTCAATTTCCAGGAAAGCCTTACCGTCGAAACGGCTGTATTTCTTCTTTGAGGTTATGGTAGTGGCATAAGCCGGATTCTTAATAGCCTGCATTTTATCGTTACCATCCACAAATCCCCATTCACCATTGCTGTATTTATAAGGTACCGAAGGACGGGAATGCCATTTCATCTGTTCGAATACATAGTAAGTACCAATGGTAGGTTCCTCTACTTCTTCATGGTTACCAGAAACATTCAGTCCTAAAGTGATTATATCAATGAACTTGCTGTCAGCATTCAGACGGAAATTAAAACGGTCAGTACTTGTACCTTCCATGATACCATCCTGTCCCACATATCCTACCGAACCCATATAATGAGAAGTGGCATTACCACCCGACATAGACAAATGGTGGGTCTGAATAGGAGCAGAACGGAATATTTTGTCCGACCAGCGGGTATTGGCAAACAAATCCGGCCTCGATCCATCTTTCATTTGCTGAATCATTTCAGGGGTATAATTCGAAGTTACATCTCCCATAGCTTCATTCTGTTCATTATAAAGAGTAGCCCAATCCCATGAATTAATATATGTAGGCAGAACCGTAGCTTTCTGTACACCATAGGATCCGCTGTAAGATAGTGTCTTCTTGTCTGCATTTCCTCGTTTCGTTGTAACCAGAACTACACCGTTGGCAGCACGTACACCATATATAGAAGCGGAAGCCGCATCCTTCAATACTGATATGTTTTCAATATCATTCGGAGAAACACTGTTGAGGCTTCCCTCTACACCGTCAATCAGCACCATAGGATTACTGTCACCAAAAGTGTTTATACCGCGGATACGGATTTCCACATCTCCCTCAGCACCGGGTTGCGCAGAGAAAGAGCTCACGGTAACACCACTCATTCGTCCTTGCAGCAAACTGGAAGTATTGGATACCGGAATGTCTTTAATATCATTGACCTTTACAGAAGATACCGCTCCCGTCAGATTGGCTTTTTTCTGCGTACCATAGGCTACAACCACAACTTCATCGATCAACTCCGAGCTTTCTTTCAATACAATATTGATTTGCTGGTTTGCCCGGGCTATTTTCACGACTTGCGTTTCATAACCTATATAAGAAATCACGAGATTTTGTCCTACTGATGCCTGAATAGAGAAATGTCCGTCTACATCTGTAATCAGACCATTCGTAGTACCTTCCACTACTACAGAGGCTCCAATTATCGCTTCATCGGCAGCATCCTTCACAGAACCTTTTACAGTTACAGCCTGTTGTGTAATGGCTGATGTTGAAGAACCGAGATCTTTTTCCGTTGATGCATAGGAGAAAGTTACTCCACCAAGGAATAGCAATCCGAAGATGATTCGTCTTTGCAAAACATGTTGTTTATTCATAATATTTTTAATTAAAAAGTTACTGATGCAAAAGTCCCTGTTTCTTTATAAACAGGATAACAGAAAAGCACAAAAGAATAACAAATTCCTGTATCCGCTATCAAAAACAGGAATTTGTTATCAATCGGCACGATTCTTTTATTTTTAAGCGTCTTCAAAAAGAAGGGGATCGCTTATTTTTTCCTACTTTTGAATATTGAATTTTAATCAGTATGCTATGAGTAATATAAGAAAGTGTTTGTTATTTGTATTCATATTCTGTGCCACCTTCACTGCCAGAGCACAGAAGCTATTGCATTATGATTTAGCAGATGGATTATCAAGTTCTGAAATCACTTCTATCTGCGAAAATGACTATTATATGTGGATTGCCACAGAAGATGGGCTCAACCGTTTTGACGGACATCGGTTTAAAGTCTATAAATCGGGGAAAGCAACAAACAACAGTCTTAAGAATAATAATATAGAAACCTTGTTCCTTGATTCCAAAGGCTTGTTATGGATTGGCTTTAAGACCGGAGGAGTAGACATATACAATCCGCGAACCGACCAGTTCATCCACCTCAATGAGCAGGTTTCCGCCCCCATCCCTAACCGGATTGTTTCCATATTCGAAGACTCTGATCATAACATCTGGTTGGGAAGCTGGGAAGAAGGTATATGCAAATTAACTCCCAAGAATACAGACCGTACCAGTTTCACAGCCGAACGCAGCCATTCAGGAGCCATTGTCTCCAGTTTTGTGGAAAAGCCTAAAGGACATATATGGATCAGCACCTATACAGGACTTGTGATGTACAACTCCCGAAAACAAACATGGACAGACATTACTCCCAAGAACCAGACCATCACACAACTACACGACACCGGAGAAGACAATACACTGTATTACTCTTCATGGGATAATGCGCTCTATGAATTAACCTGGAGCCAACAACCCGAACAAGCCCGGACCATCCATCTGCATAACAGCAATACCCCCATATACCGCATAGAAGGAGAAGCAAACAAACTTCTGATCGGCACCTGGGGAGAAGGAATAAAAGTATATGATAAAGAGCAAGAGCGTATTTATCCATTACCCGGCACAGAACATCTGGGTACCACTTTTATCAATGCCATTTATAAAGATAGCCTTGATAACATCTGGATAGGTTCATACGGAAAAGGACTCTATAAGTACTCTTCCTCAGACAGGGGAATCAACCAGTTGCTCTCAATTCGTAAAACTCATTCTCCCATCACTTCTATCGCCCTTTTACAAGACAAAATATTGTTGGGAACCTTAGGTGACGGTATGTATCATTTCGATATGCGTACCTCTACTGAAAAGGAGAATTATAAAAGCAAAGACAAATTCAAGGACCATATCTTATCTATCGGGCAAAATAAGGATATTACGTTAGTGGGGCACGATGGCATAGGATTATTATATTCTTTCCAGAATAATAATTCGCAGGAAATTCAATGGAAAGAATTTACGGCAAGCACTGAATTAGAAAAGATTACGACTTTCTATATAAAAGACAATAAAGTGTGGATAGGCACCAAACAAAACGGTCTGATGTCCCTATGCCTGGACAAGAAGAACCGGCAAATAAAAGATTATATCCATTATGACTATTTCAGTCGGGACAGGATAAACGCTATCATACCTTATCGTGACAATCAATTGTTTATAGCTTCACATAATGGGCTCTCCATCTTCAATGCATCAGATCAGGTCACTCTAAAAGACAAAATCATCGACCAGGAGATTGTGTACTCTATCATAGAAGATAAAAGTAATAAATGCTGGTGGATAGGAACATCAAACAATCTGTTGAAGATGGAAGTATCCAATGATTCACTGCAAGTTTCTACCGCATTCCCTACATACCCATTGCCGCAAGGGGCCATCAAGTCATTATTGCTCGATGATAACCAGAATCTATGGTTCTTTATCGGTGAGAAGATATTCTGCTACATAAACAGTGAACAGCGCATCTGCGAACCGAATATCAGCTATTGGGGTAACTCTTCTATCCTTTCAGCCGAAAAAATAACCTATGAAAACAAAGAATATATCCTGTTCGGCAATACCGAACAACTCATGGTTGTGGATGTGGAAAAGGCGCTGCATCAGTATGATAAGACCAAACTCATATTGACTGATCTGGAGATCAACCACCAAAAGATACAGGTAGGCGATACGATAAACAACCGAGTGATTTTAAAAGAGAATACCGAATATATTCCTTCCATCACCCTGTCTTATGCCTCCAAATGGATATCCTTGTCCTTTACTGAAATAGGGGAAGCCAACTACTGCAATAAATACCTATACAGGATGATCGGTTTTACCGACAGCTGGCAATATCTCGATATGTCCGTACCTCTGACCTTCTCACAACTTAACCCCGGCACATACACCCTGGAAATTATGAAATATAACGAAGAGTCAGGTACCAAGCCATGCTGGTCCATGAGCATTATTGTCGCTCCGCCCTGGTGGAAAACACCTTTGTTCTATTTCATTTCCTGCCTGATTATCCTGTTGAGCATCGCACTCATAATATATATGATTATCAGACACTACAGAAGAAAGAGTATACAAAAGATACAGGAGATGGAGACTTTGAAGAAAGAAGAACTATTAAAAGAAAAGGAAAGTTTCTTCGAAAGTCTCGGGCACGACCTGATTACGCCTTTATCTTTGATACTGGCACCTGCCAATGATATGTTGCGTGAAACCAAAGAAGATGATATTCAGTATGAAAGGCTGTCCATTATCACCAAGAATGCTGCATTCTTATCCGATCTGTTTTCTACAATCCTTGACTTCAAGCGAGTGGAATTCTCTGAAGTAAAGATAAACAATAGAAACATAGAAATCGTATCATTCTGCCGCATCATAGTGAATGCATTCAATTATCTGGCAAGCTCTAAAAAAATCCAGCTATCCTATCAGGCCAACATCCCCTCCATACATATATGGATTGACAGTGTGAAGTTTGAAAGGATTTTATATAACTTACTGAGTAACGCCATTAAGTACACCCCCGATCAAGGCAGTGTATCGGTGGCACTGGAATATATAGATGGACAATTGAGTGTATTCATAAAAGATACGGGACCGGGTATCAATCAGTTATACCAGGCAACCGTATTCAATAAATTCTACCGGGAACCCCAATACAATAAGGAAAACACTCCCAACGGATTGGGCATAGGATTATATGTCGTGAAGAAATTCGTATCAGTAATGAACGGCACAGTTTCTATTGACTCACAACCCGGACAAGGCACCACACTGTGCATCAAACTACCGGTAGAGAATTCAGAAGAATATCAGGAAACAACTGATATTACCGAATTTAAAGCACAGGCAACCAATATAGAGAACAGTGCCACCATATTACTGGTAGAAGATAACGAACAGATACTTAAATACCTTGCGGGCAAATTGGCGGAGCACTTCAACGTAGTGACAGCCACCCATGGAGAAGAAGCCTTGAAATTAGTAGGTGAGTATCTTCCTGAAATCGTAATATCGGACATCATGATGCCCGGTATGGACGGTCTGACACTGTGCCGCCATATAAAGGAAAATTCCCTTTATGCCGATATATTCGTTATATTACTGACTGCCAAAACTTCATCTGAAGATGAACTAAGGGGTTATAAAGAAGGCGCTGACATCTATATCAAGAAACCTTTTGATACGGAAGCATTGATCAATCAGATCATGAATATCCTGAATACGCGCCAGAAACGAAAAGAACAACTCCTAAAGAACCTGATAGCCAAAGACAGTGATACCATTGAGTTCAATTCCAAGGAAGTATTCCTGCAACAGGCCATGAAGGTGATAGAAGAGAATCTGGATAAGGCGGACTTCAACATTGAGGAATTCTCAATAGCCATGAATATCAGTAAGACAGTGCTTCATAAGAAGTTCAGAATGCTTATCGGGCAGACACCCAATCAGTTTATCCGGGCTATCCGGCTTCGAAAAGCATCCGAGCTATTGATAAACAGTGATTTGTCAATAGCGGAAATAGCCTACCTGACCGGCTTTAACCAAGCACATTATTTCATCAAGTGCTTTAAGGAAGTATATAATGAAACACCCAAGAATTTCAGGGATCTGAAAAAAGGAGACCGATAACCTCAAAAAAGGGATAACTGTGAAACTGTTCCAGTCATCCCTTTTCCAATCTTATTTCTTTTCAGCAGAATATTCAACCTCGTAAACTTCCAATAAGCAGTGTTCGCTATTCCCATCTATAGCGGTACAACTTATTTCCAACGGACGTCCTTCTTTTATATCGTCAGCAGAAACCTCTCCTACCGCCCATGACAAGCCGCACCAGATCATCTTATCATGCGATTTCTTTATCGGAACAGAACGCTTGCCCTGCTTTACTTCTATATTGAAGAAATGGTCCATTTTAATCCCGGTAGGAGGAGCACCGCCCCACGAACGGAATGCTTTTCCATGCTCATCCAATTGCTGAAAGAGAATCCGTACAGTTTTCCCTTTCGAAGGGGTGTAATGTGCCTGCAAGGTATGCTCATTTTTCTTTTGCACATCTATTTTTACCTTTTGAATTGTTGCAGGGATAACGATATCTTTCTCAATACCTAAATCATACTCCCGGTTACTGAACTTGCCGTATCCGACAACAACCATCTGTTCAGGCCCCAATTCCACAATATTCTTTTCTAAAACAGGCATAAAACCACTGTCCGTAAAAAGCACCCTCCCCGTTCCTGTCGCTTCAGGCAACATTACTTTGGCTTTCTCTTGTGATGCGTTTACCACAGTATAAAGTTTTCCTCCTTCAGTGGAAGCCATGTATCCGTATGGCAGCGCTTTGCCGGGGATAGCCCCGAATGCTGAAATACTCCCATACTGCTGTACCTTCATATACAATTGCTGCACTTTAGCCATCCAGCGGGCATCATCATCACTTAGCAAATCAATATTTCCATGACAGACATTCAGCCAGCCCCCGCGTGCCATCGTCAGAATCATCATGCCTTTCCAAGCATTTAAAGCCCTGTTATAACAAGTACCCGTGGTACCAATCATAAAAGCACAGTTGTCAATGCGCCGGACCGGTACTCCGTTAAACAAGTATTGAAAGGTCATGTGATCCGAATACAAATCCTGTGAACGCCAGAAGTTCATCATCGGCACATCGGATAAGCGGGGATCACCGCAATACATCGTATCAAATATTTCCAGCCAACGCAGGTCTACTGTTTTTCGAAACGGGGTAACCGTATTTTCCATATCACCCCCAAAACCATTGTAGCCAATAAAAAGTACATCCGGATTCCTATAACGAAATTCTTTTATGGCAGAAATAAAGGCATTTTTATTCTGTTCCTCAATATCAGTAGGCAACATCGTACATTTGGCATCAGGAGTTGCCGCATCAAAATAAGCAAAATCAAATTTGAACATCTTAATACCCATATCCGCGTACATTTGCAGGGTCTGCATAAGATGGTGCAAATATCCTCCCCTGAACAGACAAAGAGTTGTTCCGTCTTCCGCCACAGAGCTTTCCCATTCCGGAATAATCTTCATCGTATTTGCCTCTCCACCTATGCGCAGCAGGTTCGTAGAAAACCACAATCCGGGCTTTATTCCTTCTCTTTTACACGCATCCAGCCAACGTTTGGGACCTTCCGGCCAACAGTCCGGCCTCCACTTACGATATCCTTCATTCACATCAAACCAGAATGCGTCCATCATATAATAATCCACCTGTACACCCAATTTTTTCAAACGCACAATGTGATCCAACTCTTTCATTGCCAATGCCTCATCCAGAGGAATGTTATCAGACAATTCATCATAGGCGGACCAATTGTTATAGACAAATACAGGTTTGGTCAATCTTGCCGTTCTATTTTTATTCCATCCGTCAGATACATTCTGCGCCACTCCAGGAATGAATATGCACAACAACAGCAACAGGATATTTATTCTTATTCTATTCATAAGTCATATCTATTTTTATCAAAGACTGTTTATTCACCGGAAAACTTAGTCCACCACTTCAAAAGTCAGTTTCCGGCCACCTACCGACACTATAAATTCACCCGCCTCCAAAAAGCGTTTGCCCGTTGCATCCGTATAGCTCAAATCTCTCATAGGATCAATCTCAAACCGAAAGACTCTGCTTTCACCAACCTTCAACGATTGTTTTTCAAAGAATTTCAGTTCTTTCATAGGACGGGAAATGCTACAAAACGGATCAGACACATACCATAGCACAGTTTCTTTTCCTTCCACCTTACCCGCGTTAGTCACTGTAACCTCGGCTGTTATCTTCTGATTCTTCTTGATTTTCAAGGAAGAAAGTTTTGCATCAGAGTAAGTAAAGGTAGTATAACTCAATCCATACCCGAACGAATACAGAGGTTCGGTAGGAATATCCTGATAATCCCCCATCGCATCGAACGGACGGGCAGACTGCCGCATATTATAATAGATCGGTATCTGACCTGTAGACAGCGGGAATGTCACTGACAACTTTCCGGAAGGATTTACCCTGCCCGATAAAATGCCCGCTAAGGGAGTTCCTCCCGCAACACCGGGCTGCCACATCTCAATGATAGCTTCTACCTGAGGCTCCAATCTGATCAACTCAAGAGGGCGACCACTGGAAAGTACAAGTACAATGGGCTTATTCGCCTGCTTCAAATGCAAAAGCAACTTTTCCTGAATATCGGGCAAAGCAATTGTAGAGCGTGAAGCATTCTCTCCACTCCACTGTTTGGACTCACCTAAACATACCACTACTACATCGGATGCCTCAGCCGTTTTCAAGGCAGCGGAGAAACCCGATTCATCATTTCCATCCAATGCACAACCCTGCTCATAATCCAGCCGCACTTTATCACCAAATTCTTTCTGCATTCCTTCATAAATGGTCTCCACATCTTCGGCCTGACCTTTAAAAGCCCAGGCACCCAACAAATCGGAACGATCCTTGACCATAGGTCCTATCAACGCAACTCTTTTAACCGTTGAAGAAAGAGGCAACAAGTTCTTTTCATTCTTCAACAGCACCATTGATTCTTCTGCCAGACGCGCTGCCAAAGCAATATCCTCTTTCTGCAAATAACGTTCCTGCTCGGTCAGCTCTTTCGTATAAGGTTCATCAAATAAGCCCAGGCGAAATTTGACCCGAAGTATACGGGCAACCGCATCATCTATCTGCGAAATTTCTATCTTCTTTTCAGCAACCAACTGCTCTAAATATTCATAATAAACATTGTCCCGCATATCCATCTCCACACCGGCATGGAAAGCCTTATACGCAGCTTCTTTGCGATCCTTGGCAACACCCTGATAAATCAGCTGCTCTATTGCATTCCAGTCAGATACGACAAAACCGTCATGCCGCCACTTATTCTTCAGTATTTCAGTTAAGATGTAATGGTTTGAAGTAGCCGGTACTCCGCTAATGTCATTAAAACTGCTCATAAGAGTGGCGGCACCTGCTTTCACACAAGCCTCATAAGGCGGTAGATAGGTTTCCCACAAGGCTTGGGGTGATATATCCGTATACCTGTAATCCCGTCCGCCTTCGGATACACCATAACCTACATAATGTTTCAGGCAAGCTGCGATAGAATACGGATCAGACAGTTTCTCGCCTTGGTAACCTTTCACCGATGCTACACCAAAGACTGTATTCAGGTAAGGATCTTCTCCATAACATTCGGAAATACGTCCCCAACGGGGATCCCTCGCCACATCAATCATAGGTGAAAATGTCCAGTCAATACCCGACAATACAGACTCCTTAGCAGCCATCCCGCAAGCCTGAGTCACTAAATCAGGATTAAAGCTACAAGCCTGTGCCAATGAAATTGGATACACCGTACGCAACCCGTGAATCACATCAAACCCTGTCTCTTATACACATCTCCGAGCCCACGAGACTCGACGTCATCT
>ERZ1027039.610-NODE-610-length-12893-cov-7.294360_pt1 | contig 12893 bp, 10 predicted proteins | sample MGYA00519438_ERZ1027039 | MGnify/ENA primary metagenome ERZ1027039 (study PRJEB26926, sample SAMN06164810) | human gut metagenome | biome: ENVO:00009003; feature: ENVO:2100002; material: ENVO:00002003 | host: Homo sapiens | place: USA | collected 2012 ...
GAGATGACGTCGAGTCTCGTGGGCTCGGAGATGTGTATAAGAGACAGCTCATAGTCAGTGAGATATCTGTATACTTAACAATATAAAATACAAAAATCGCAGTCAGAACTACCTGAAGTAAAAATTTCTGCCATGGCAGCAGTCCGTCTGAGCGTTTCAGCACAACCTTCAGATAATCATCCAGAAATCCGATAATTCCAAATCCAAGAGTCAGGAACAGTACCGGAATGATCTTCGGATAATCCCCTACATAAAATAATGCAGTTATCGCTGTGGCGATCAGAAAGATCACTCCACCCATTGTAGGTGTTCCTGCTTTCTTTAAATGGGACTGTACGCCCTCTGTTCTTTCTGTCTGGCCCATCTTCAGTCTCCGAAGAAAAGGAATGATGACCGGTCCTAATACAACGCTGATTGCAAAAGAAATCAGCACAGGGATTACAACTTGAAATTCCATCTTACACCTCGTTCATTCTTTCGTTTTTTCCTGAAAGTTTTTTACTTTCAGATTTCTTTTAGTATAAGGCTTTTTTGCTTATTTATCAACCCTGCCTGCGGAATTTCCCTAATTGCCTTCTGCAGAAAAATCAGAAACATTACTTTTTTCAATTCCAAGATATGGCAGGATATTCTCAAAAATACCACGTATCACAGGTGCAGCTACTGTCCCTCCATAATAGATTCCTTTCGGATCATGAATAATACACAGTCCCAGTATCTGCGGATCTTCTGCAGGTGCAAATCCCAAAAAGGAGGAAATATAACGATTTGCACTTCTTGGCAGTGTCTGAGAAGTGGCAGTTTTCCCACCGATGGCATATCCTTCAATTTTTGCATTTTTTCCGGAGCCCTGAGATACTACTGTTTCCAGGATTTCTCTTATTTCCTTCGAAGTCTCTTCAGAGACAATTCCTTCCTTTACCGGAAAAATCAGTTTCTCACCCTCTGTTCTGTCAGGATTTAACACTGCGACTCCAAAATGCGGTGTCACCCGTCTGCCTCCGTTTATAAGTGAACTTACTGTTGCAGCCAGCTGAACAGGCGTAATCTGAAAAGACTGTCCAAAAGAAACCGTTGCCAGTTCCACTTCTCCCATATTTTTCTTCTGATGCATAATAGTTCCTGCCTCTCCCGGAAGATCTGTCCCGGTTTTATCCAGAAGTCCAAACTGTCTGAAATACTTATAATAACGTTCTATCCCAAGGCGAAGCCCCACCTCTATAAACACAGGGTTACAGGAATTCTGTGCACCTTCCACAAAATTCTGGGATCCATGTCCTGTTCTTTTTGCACAGTGGATTCTGCGATCCTCCACCACTTTATATCCGGGACAATAAAAACGGTCCCCAGGTGAAACAACACCAGCCTCCAGTCCGGCTGCCATGGTGATGATTTTAAATGTGGAGCCCGGTTCATAAGTATCATTCAGGCAGGGATTTCTCCACATCTGATTCAGTAATTCCTGCTTTCTTTCTGTATTTGTTTTTCCTGATGCTGTCTGCACTGCCAGTTCACTTTGTTCATTGTGATCTTCCGACGGTATTGTTATCCCGGATTCATTTAACTGCATATTCAGATCATCTGTCAGGGTAAAAGGATCATTCAGGTCAAATTCCGGCACATTGACACATGCATATATTTCGCCGTTCTGTGGATTCATCAGCAGGATAGATACACGTTCTGCCTGCTTTTCCTCCATTACTTTCAAAGCTGACTGCTGCGCAAATTCCTGAATATTTACATCAAGGCTGATTATCAGGCTTTTCCCATCTATCGGTTTTTCCCTTGTCTCACCCAATTTATCAATTTCCACACCCCTGGCATCTGTTGTTGTCAGGATTTTACCCGGCTGTCCCTTCAGGATTTCTTCATATTTCACTTCCAAACCGATAATTCCCTGATTATCACCTCCCGTAAAGCCAATGACTTTTGAAGCCAGACTTCCACATGGATAGTAACGCTTATAATCCTCATCAACTTTCACCCCTGCCAGACTGCACTCTCTTATCTCATCACCTGTACTTTTTTCCACATTTGTCTTTACTATTTCTATGGAAGAGATTTTCTCCACTCTTTTTCTCACTTCTGCCTCATCTATTTTCAGTTTTTCAGACAGCAGGGCGATTACTTTTTCAGGTTCTTTAATCTGACTGTGGATCACAGAGATTGTACATACCGTCCTGTTTGATGCCAGAACTTTTCCCTTTGCATCCAGAATCTCCCCTCTGGCCGCTTTGATCTCTCTCTCTCTTTCGTGAAGTTCTTTTGCTTTCTTATAATAATAGTCTGATCTGAAACACATAAGATATATCAGTCTTCCGATAAGGCCTGTCATCATTAAAATACAGCAGAGTAATACCACCCATATTTTTCTCTTGTGAAACGTCATATTTTTTTTCATAAAAAAAGCTCCGCAGAGATTGTCATAACAATATATGACCATTCTCTGCGGAGCTATAACTATACGTTTTTATTCCAGACCTGCTTCTTCATTGGTAATACCGTCTGTCTCTTCGTCATTATCCTCAGTCGTCTCAGCTTCATCATCCTCCAGAGGTGCAGGTGCATCAGGATTGGATACTGCATCTCCTGAAGAATCTGCATCCGTACTTCCCGAAGCACTGACAAGATTTGTAGACATCTTATAATTGCCTTCCTCATCCAATATGTGATCTCCATTGGCATCCAGCAGATATCCGTTTTCATCAATCCGGTTTCCATCCCAGTCTATCAGATTGCCATCTGCATCCACCAGATTACCGTCACTGTCAAGTTCGCTGTCCGATATGGAAGTACTCTTTAAATGTCCCTTAAAACCTTCCCACAATTCTGTCTCCGGCACTGTTCCATCTTCAGATTCATCCGGCACTACATTCAGATACGGAAGAAGCTCCGAAAGGATTCCCTGTGCAATATACTGCGGATAAGTACTGTTTGCCTGATCCTCTACATTCGGTTCATCTACAACTACATAAATTACCACAGCCGGGTCATCTACAGGAGCAAATCCAATAAAAGAAACCAGATATTTTCCGTTTCCTCGCGGGTATTTCTCCGCTGTACCTGTTTTACCGCCTGAACTGTAACCCTGCACTTTGGAATGACGGCTGGTACCCTGCTGTACACTCAATGCCATATAGCTTCTGATATCACTGGAAATCCTGGAGGAAATCGTCTGCTTCAGAAGTATCGGCGAGATTGTTTTTACAGTTCCGCCATTACTGTCAAGAACCTTTGTCACAAGATGCGGCTGATAATAATATCCGCCATTGATAACGGAACTCATCGCATTGATTTCCTGGATCATGGTACAGGTAAAACCCTGTCCAAAAGCAGAACATGCAAGTTCTGTTTCCCCCATACTGTCCTTAGTATGGATAATACCTGCGCCTTCATTCGGCAGGTCAATCCCTGTCCTTGTTCCGAAATTAAACAGACTCTGTGCTTTGATAAACTGAGTAGCTCCCATCTTGGCACCAATCTGCATCATTGCATCATTACAGGAGTTTGCAATTACCTCTCCCAGTGTCTCTGTGCCATGTGCGCTCGGATAAACCGCACACTTGATCATAGTATCTCCAAAAGTCTGCGATCCATCGCATACAAATGTATCTGTTTCCTGTATCGCACCCTTTTCCAATGCAGAAGCCATGACGATCGGCTTTACAACAGATCCCGGCTCATAGGCATCTGTGACGCAGAAATTACTCCACATACCATTCAGAGCCTCCACTGTTTCCACATCATTCATCGCTTTGATTTCATCTTCTGTATATACAGTGGAAAGATCTCTCGGATTATTCAGATCATAACGGTCACCACCATCCATGGCAATAATCTCACCGGTGGACGGATTTTCAACAATGACACCTATATTCTTGGCCCCCATTGCCTCTTTAAATCCATTAACATATTTCTCAACAATCTGCTGTGCACCAATGTCAATGCTGGTCTGAATGCTTTTTCCATTCACCGCAGCAATAATGGTCTGCTCCACATCTGAATCATCATTGATATACCCATACTGTCTTCCGTCTACGCCTGTCAGTGTGCTGTTATAGTACCCTTCCAGTCCGATATCTGCCACATCTCTGTCCAGTGCAAAACCAATTGTATCGCATGCTGTTTCATTAAACGGGTAACTTCTCAGATAATCCTCTTCAAACCAGACGCCTTTGATATTTGCCCGTTCCTTTGCCTGCGCTTTAGTAAGACCGGAATCTTCATCCTCTGCCTTATATTTTTCAAATTCTTTCTTTTTGTCCATAGACAGCTGTTTTGTCAGTACCTGATACTGACTCTGGCTGGTTCTTGAATCGGCCAAAAGAGAACGCACTGTTTCTTCATCAATCCCCAGCACCTCATTTAAGGCACGTATTGTTGGCTCTACATAGTCCTCATCTGAATTTACAGTTTTACAGTCCAGGATCACATTATAAACTTTATTGCTGGTAGCCAGTATATTTCCGTTCTTGTCATAAATATCGCCTCTCTTTGCCGGCAGTACCTGGCTCTCATATTTCTGCTGTGCCTGGCTTAACACCTGTTTTTTGTATTTGCTTCCACTGGTAGCATTAATATAAGTAATTCTCAGCACTAATATTACCAGAAGCAGTAACACAATTCCAAACAATATCAGCAGCTTTTCTTTCATGTTTTGATTTATTTTTCTCTGTGGTCTTCTTCGACTCTTTCTTCCCGTATTGCTCAATTAATCACCTACTTTGAATCTGGTATATCCTGATACTGTCTTACATAGCTGTTACCCGATGTAGAATAGGTTACTGTCTGATCATCTGACGGATATTTCATCCCCAGTCTCCCCAATGCAGTCTGCTTGATCTTATTCAGATCCACATTTGATGTCACCTGGCTGTAATATGCATCATTGTCTTCTTTTAAATCTGCCAGTTCTTCCTCAAGAGATGCAACTGTACTCATCTTTGCGGTAATCTCTGATTTGTAACGAAGATATTTCACAGAGCAGAATAATATCGCCACACATACAACTGCCAGAAACGCTACAAATCCCCAGTTCATTGCAGTCGCCTTCTGCCTGTTCTTCTGTGCTTCTTTACTCAACTGATGTTTCTGCCTTGGTACCTGCGCAGGACTCGCCTGCACTCTTCGGTTTCGATTGGTCTGCTGCCTTCCCGGATTCTGTCTTCCCGGCTGCCTCTTTCTCTCCGGAACTTCTGCAAGACGTCTGACCGTATTTCCGTCAACATACATTCCTCTGTTTGTTCTGGCACTGGTTCTGCTTCTTCTTGCTGTTTCACTCCTGGTCGTTCTCGCCATTTCATGCCTCTCTAATTATAATACTCTCTCAAAAATCCGAAGCTTTGCACTTTTGGAACGCGGATTCTCTTCCATCTCTGTCTCCCCCGGAAGAATCGGCTTTCTTGTGATCACTTTTCCTTTGGATTTCTTCCCGCATACGCATACAGGAAAATCTGAAGGGCAGGTACACGGATTCTCATTTTTTCTGAAAATCGTCTTTACAATTCTGTCCTCCAGAGAATGAAAAGTGATAATGCAAAGTCTTCCGCCATCATCAAGGATATCGATCATTCCATCCAGAGAATCCCGCAGCACATCGAGCTCTCTGTTAAGCTCAATACGGATTGCCTGAAAAGTTCTCTTGGCCGGATGTCCTGACTTCACCTGCATCTTCATGGGAATGGATTCTCTGATGATCTCTGTCAGTTCTCCGGTGGTTGTGATCGGTTTCACCTGTCTGGCGGCAACAATATGTTTTGCAATATTTTTTGCAAATTTATCTTCACCGTAATCACGAATAATACGGTATAATTCTTTTTCTTCATAGCCATTGACAATATCGCCGGCTGTCTGCGTCTGGCGCTGGTCCATGCGCATATCGAGCGGTGCATCTACCCTGTAGGTAAAACCACGTTCTTCATTGTCAAGCTGATAGGAAGATACTCCAAGATCAAGGAGAATCCCGTCGACTTTATAGATGCCTCTTGCTGCCAGTTCCTGTACCATGTAACAATAATTGCTGCGAATGATCGTCGCCTGTTTATAGGGGGCTAACCTCTCACTCGCAGCAATTATCGCATCCTGGTCTTGATCTATGCCAATAAATCTCCCCTTGGCAGAAAGTTTCCTGCATACCTCACCGGCATGCCCTGCACCTCCTAAAGTACCATCCACGTAGATTCCGTCCGGTTTGATATCTAAACCTTCAATGGTCTCTTCCAGTAATACAGATTTGTGTTTAAATTCCATCTCCGTCTCCTGTCTGGATTTACTTTGCAAGATACTTCAAACGAGACCTGTCAGATTGTGATTCCCATGTCCTGCATGCTCTCTGCAATGCTGTCCATGTCATCATAATCACAGATCTCATTCCATTTTTCTTTGCTCCAAACTTCAATTCTGTTCAGATTACCTGTCAGAACCACATCTTTCTCCAGACCGGCAAATTCGCGCAGTGTCTGCGGTACAAGGATTCGTCCCTGCCTGTCCAGTTCACATGTAGTTGCTCCAGCTACAAAGAATCGTGAAAAAGTTCTGGCATTTTTATTTGTAAGTGGTAAAGATCTGAGCTTCATTTCAAAGGATTCCCATTCATCCATCGGATAAATGTAAAGACAGCCATCAAGCCCTCTTGTCAGAACAAACTCTTCCCCTAAGAGCTCCCTGAATTTAGAAGGAATGATCAGACGCCCCTTCGCGTCGATCGTGTGGTTATACTCTCCCATGAACATGTTACTCACCTACTCTCGCAAAATCTGAATCTCCCCTTCAGATTTCTCAGGTGGTAATGGACTCTGCCGTTATTCCCCACTCACCACCACTATTCACCACTTTCTACCACTTATGTGCTTATTCTAAACTATTTAGGCTGAAAAAACAAGGGGGAGAAAAAGATTTTTAAAATTTAGAACTCTGTTAACATTTATGAAACAACCTTATTTTTACGAGAAAAATGGGCTTTTATACACAAAAAGTGGGTTGAATTTCCACTTTCAACCCACTTATCTTTCAGATATATGTTTTTTTACTGTTCTTCTTTTGAATTTGTGGGAGAAGTTCCCACATCTGGCTTTACCTGTTCATCCATCTCCGGCCGGATTTCCGGTTCCGGTTTCATTTCAGAAGTCTCAGGAAACATCTGTTTTTCTTTCACTGACTCATCCAGAAATCTTTTTTTCCTCTGCCGGCGTATAGTATCTCTTTTCTGTGCCATCACTCTGCGTATGATCACTACAGGCATAAAAACAGCAAATAATATAGCGGAAATTACCAGCGAAATCCCCACTTTTGTCCCCGGAATATAAAGCTTATCTGTTCTGAACCATTCAAAGAAAAACCTTCCCAGACCATAACCTGCCAGATAGATCATAAACAATTCGCCTTCATATTTCTTTTTTCGGCGCATGGCCATCAACAGCAGAAATAACAGCAGACACCACAGACTTTCATAAAGAAAAATCGGCTGAACCTGAATATATGAAATCCCATTTATGGTCAGCAGATTATCTCTCATTGCTCCCGAAACTTCTCCTGACCGCACAGCTGAAACCGGTATCTGCATTGCCCATGGCAGATCTGTATATTCTCCGAAAGACTCTCTGTTAAAAAAGTTACCCCAGCGCCCTATAGCCTGTCCCAGAAGTATTCCGGGACACGCAATATCGGCACTCTGCCAGAATGACGTTTTGGTAATCCTGCAAAATACCGCTGCCGCAAGAAATCCAAAGAGCAGACCACCATATAAAGCGTAACCACCATTTCGAAAGTCCAGTATGGCATTCAGATTTTCTTTATAAAATCCCCATGAAAAAGCCACATAAAATAATCTGGAACCTGCCACTGAAACCAGCAGGGAGATAAGTATCATATCGAGATACCTGTTCTGATCTTCCCCATTTCGTTTCGCTTCAAGTGTCACAAGTCCCATTCCAAGAAGAGCACCCACAGCAATCAGTACTCCATATATGGTAAATTCCATTCCAAATATCTGAAATGAGCGTGGCACATAATCAAAGACCAGGCCAAGTCCCGGAAAACGTATCGACATTTCCATAAATCACCTGTTCATCATACATTGAATCGGAATAAGATCACATCTCCATCCTGTACAACGTATTCTTTACCTTCCATTCTTACAAGACCTTTCTCTCTGGCACCTGCATAGGAACCACAGTCCAGAAGATCCTGATAATTTACAACCTCAGCTTTAATAAATCCTCGCTCAAAATCTGTATGGATCTTACCTGCTGCCTGCGGAGCCTTTGTTCCGATTTTAATTGTCCATGCTCTTGTCTCATCCTCACCTGAAGTAAGGAAACTCATCAGTCCAAGGAGATGATAGCTTGCTTTTACAAGTTTCTCAAGTCCTGATTCTGTCAGTCCCAGATCCTCCAGGAACATTTTCTTCTCATCATCATCCAGTTCAGAGATCTCTTCTTCGATTTCTGCACAGATAACGAAAATCTCACTGTTCTGCTCTGCCGCATATTTGCGCACTGCCTGTACATGGCTGTTGCTTTCACCGTCATCAGCCAGATCTCCTTCTGCTACGTTTGCTGCATAGATCACAGGCTTCCAGGTAAGCAGATTATAAGTAGACATCCAGGCTTCTTCATCTTCATTTTCCATTTCCATAGTGATTGCCATCTTGCCATCTTCCAGATGTGTTTTTACCTTCTGAAGGAAATCAAGCTCCTTGGCAGCCTCTTTGTCCATGCGTGCTGTTTTTGTAACTTTTGCAATTCTTCTCTCAAGGATCTCAAGGTCTGAGAAGATCAGCTCCAGATTAATAGTTTCAATATCACGGATAGGATCAATACTTCCATCTACATGGATAACATTGGAATCTTCAAAGCAGCGGACTACATGAACGATTGCATCTACCTCACGGATATTTGCAAGGAACTGGTTTCCAAGGCCTTCTCCTTTGGATGCTCCCTTTACAAGTCCTGCAATATCTACGAATTCAATTACAGCAGGTGTCACTTTCTTAGAATGATAAAAGTCTCCGAGAAGCTTCAGTCTCTCATCCGGCACTGTAACAACACCTACATTAGGGTCAATGGTACAGAACGGATAATTTGCAGATTCTGCGCCTGCCTTTGTCAATGAATTAAATAATGTACTTTTTCCAACATTGGGTAATCCGACGATTCCTAATTTCATTTTTTATATTTCCTCCTATAAATCCTTTGATTTTATCCCAGTCCAATAGCTAAATCTTTGATTGACCAACATATCAAATGACAATCAAGTGGATATTCACAATCCAAGCTCTTTGCCTTTTAAATCTTTTCCCATATTTCAGCTTCTCTCATCAGAAGTCCTAATACAGTACTTTGTATTATACCATAGCATCTTATCTTTGTGAATATTCATTTTCATCTCATCTTCTGCTAATATTTCCACACTTTTCGAAATGAATTTTTCAAATTCTTCTCTCGCCTTATTTCTATTTCTAATTTTTGTAAAAATCATTTTTATGCCGGCTCAAAAAATGTCCTTACACATATTCAAAAGATGAAGGGCATAAATACAGTCTCTTATAGAATACTTGAAAACAAAAAAGCACTCACCTATTTCAGGTAAATGCCTTAGTCAAGCGGATATTCACAATCCGCTCTGCTACTTGCTCATAACCGAATAACTGCTCCGCAGTTTATCAGAAAGATTCAGCCTTCCCCTCCGGGAAAATAATTTTAAACACAAAGAAAAAAATCACCATGGAAACTCCACCTGTAATAATTGTCACAAGCATGTTATAGACTGCCGGTGCCACATATGCAGATGCAACTGGCATCCACAGATTATTAAATCCATTACAGATCAGTGAAATTACCACCCATGCTATAAAATACCAGATTGCCTGATATACAGGATTTCCATGGCTTTTAAAAGTAATATTTCTCTGAAGCGGAAAATTGATACACTGTGCAAGAAATGACCCCAATTCATAACTGATAAAATAGCCAAGTCCACCACCGATCAGTATATTCCCCGTTGCATCACGCAATACATTATACCCCAGTAAACTCCATGTAAATTTTACTCCAAACAGATTCATGGAAACCTTTGGCCACATAAATTCTGTACCAGCCAGACCAATTCCCAAAATCCCTGGTAAAAATGTAAATACAAGATACTGGAATACTGTCACGCCCATACTGAATATAACAAAATAGAATATCTGATAAAGCCATTTTGCAAAAGTAGCATGTTTCTCTTCAAAACATTTCCATATATTTTTTATATGATTCATCTGCACTTCCCTCCGGCTCCTTTTAATAATTTTTCATATTTCTTATTATTTCTTCTGTTTCTGAAATATCCGCCAACTACTTTTTTTACTCCAAGCATAAAGTGGCCATTCACAGCATCGACAATTCCATATACCATTTCCATACTGACTGCCCCACCGGTCATCTTGGCAATCCCCCGAAACGGCATATTGTAAATAAAAAGAATATTCAAATCTGGCTTTCCCTGTGCCTCACTCTTCTTTTTCATTTTTGTGAGATATCTATATATCAGCCTTGCAAGTCGGCTTTTTGCATAATACATCTGACAGATTGCATCATTGATTCCCAGATTTCCACTCCATCTTCCGTTCGGTATTTCACGGTCAAGAAGTTCACGAAATTCCTCATCTGATATTTTCTGCACGATTCCTGTATAATAGTAAGGCATTTTTGCCGGATTATAAGGATACCCTTTACTGTTTCCTGTTCTCTCAGTCATACCTGTTAAACGAATATCTGCAACACTGGCTCCTACCATAATCTGATAAGTTCCTGTTTCTATTTCCCACTGTCCCGTTTTTATATTCCAATAACGGAATGTCTTATCATCAAACGGAATCCTGAGCTGTCTGCTTTCTCCTGCCTTTAGATAAACTTTTGCAAAACCTTTCAGTTCTTTTTCCGGTCGGAACACGATTGCATTAGGAAGTCCTACATACATCTGAACAACCTCAGCTCCGTCTCTGTCACCTGTATTTGTAACCGAAACTTTGATTCCATCCTCTTCTATGATAAGATCAGAATATGTAAATTCCGTATAAGAAAGCCCAAAGCCAAATGGATATTGCACCCGGACTTTTGAAGTATCATAATAGCGATATCCTACATAAACACTCTCGCGGTATTCCGATGTTTTCTCATTACTTGGATAATATCGGAATGCCGGTGTCTGTTCATAAGTTATGGGATATGTTTCTGCCAGTCTTCCTGATGGATTCACTTTTCCGGTCAGAATATCCAATGTTGCAGAAGCACCTGCCTGTCCATTCAGATAGCCATGCAAAATCGCTTTGCAGCAGGTGTGCCATGGCATTTCTACCGCAGATCCTGCACTCAGTATTCCAATAATATTTTCATTCACTTTACTGATATCCTGCAGAAGATCTATCTGATCCTGCGGAATACGCATATGTGTTCTGTCCAGTCCTTCTGATTCGCTGATCTCATCAAGACCAAAGCAGAAAATTACAATATCCGCGTTCATAGACAAATTTAACGCAAACTTTCTATCATTCTCATCTACATCTCCATTTCTCTGATAGCCTCTTGTCATCCCCAAAATATTCAGATCATATTGTTGCAAAATCGATGACATATCTTCTACTTTTGTTGGATTGACCATAGAAGATCCTGCCCCCTGATATCTGGGTGAAAAAGCAAAATCTCCAATAATAGCGATGGATTTTTTGGTATCCAGCGGAAGAATCTGTTTTTCATTTTTCAGAAGAATCATGCTTTCTGCTGCTGCTTTCCTTGCCAGTTGATGATGTGCGTTTCTGTCAAAGTTTTTATCTGAAAGCTTCTTCCCTGATGTCAGTTCCATCACTGCATCCACCAGTTCTCCAACTCTTTCATCCAAATCCGCTTCCTTCAGCTTTCCATTTCGGACAGCAGCAATCACTTCTCTTGCAGAATCGTACCCACAGGACGGCATCTCCAGATTTGAGCCGGCAGCAACACCTTTCACATGGTCATTGCTTCCGCCCCAGTCTGTTACTACAATTCCATCAAATCCCCATTCTTTGCGCAAGATATCTGTCAAAAGATGTTTGTCCTCATTAGCATAAATCCCATTAATCTGGTTGTAACTGCTCATGATTGCTTTTGCGTGTCCTTCTTTAACAGCTATCTCAAAACCGGTCAGATAAATTTCTCTTAATGTCCGTTCGTCAACAACTGCGTCCATTGCCATTCTCCGAAGTTCCTGACTGTTAACCGCCAGATGCTTCGGGCAGGCATAAACGCCTTTACTCTGTATTCCACGAATATATGACGCTGCCATCTTCCCGGAAAGATATGGATCTTCTGAAAAATATTCAAAATTTCTTCCACATAATGGGCTTCTTTTAATATTTAATCCCGGACCAAGCAGGATATTTACGTCCATACTTGCTGCTTCCTCTCCAAGGGCCTGTCCAATCTCTTCCCCCAGATCCTGATTCCAGCTGTTTGCAATCGTCGCCGCTGTGGGAAAACAAGTTGCGTTCAGGGATGCATTCAGTCCCAGATGGTCTCCTGCTCCTGCCTGTTTTCTGATTCCATGCGGTCCATCTGAAAGAAAGATGGACGGGATGGAAAGCCTGTCAATTTCTCTGGTCTGCCAGACAGTTTTTCCACTGAGTATTGCTGCCTTTTCTTCTATTGTCATCTTTTCAACCAATTTTTGCTGTTTCATAACTGTTTTCCATCCCACTTTCATCCTTATTCAACATTCTTTCTTTTCTTATATCCTCTGATTACCAGTACTTCCATTCCTGCCATGAAAAGTGCTATTACAATGTCGATTCCAATTCCTGCTTTTTTCCAATTTTCCATACCTGTTTCTTCGTGTTCTCCATCATAAGCCCAGCCTGTCTCTTATACACATCTGACGCT
>ERZ1027039.612-NODE-612-length-12840-cov-4.894955_pt1 | contig 12840 bp, 8 predicted proteins | sample MGYA00519438_ERZ1027039 | MGnify/ENA primary metagenome ERZ1027039 (study PRJEB26926, sample SAMN06164810) | human gut metagenome | biome: ENVO:00009003; feature: ENVO:2100002; material: ENVO:00002003 | host: Homo sapiens | place: USA | collected 2012 ...
GAGATGACGTCGAGTCTCGTGGGCTCGGAGATGTGTATAAGAGACAGATATGACCGTGGTTCGTCATCCACCGCTATCACTTCTTACCTGCGCACCATAAAAGAGGCTTATCTACAAGTTCGTGGAGAAATTTCCGGAGAGTTAGGCGGAGTTTCTGAAGCTCGTTTAGATAGTTTGCTTCCTATATTCGTTTCTTTTGGAGAACCTAAGGTTTACAGTTCTAAATATAAGACGGCTTCGGATATATTTTTACCCATAGAAGTATCTTTGTATCCGAAAGGAGGTACAAGCTCAGTGATAAAGAATCCTTCTCTTCAGGAATTGGAATTAAAGTTAAAGGATTACCGAACGGTTGCCAACAGCGATGGATTATCAGTGGGACTGAAGTTTGATAAAGATGTTACTATGGGAATCGTGGAAGATGTGAAAGAAGTTATTTGGACAACTTTGTCCCATAAATAATGCTTTACTGAATAAAAATAGATACTCGGGTTATAACGAAACAGCCGGCTTGTTGATTCATCAACAAGCCGGCTGTTTCGTTATAGATGTGCGATAAATACTTTTACCTGATTTTAATTTCGCAATTGTCAAGGCTCTCAATAATCGCCAGAGACTCCACATGAATACCTTGCTCACGAAGTTCGTCACCTCCATGCTGAAAGGCTTTTTCTATGATGAAGCCCATGCCCACCAGTTCGGCTCCGGCCTGTTTTATAAGTTCCATGATACCTTTGGCAGCATTTCCGTTGGCCAGGAAATCATCGATGAAAAGTACCCGGTCGCCCGGACGGAGAAAGTCTTTACTGACACATACATCATAAGAGCGTTGCTTGGTGAAAGAATAGACAGAAGTAATCAGCATGTTCTCCATAGTGCTCGGCTTTTTCTTTTTTGCGAAGACTACGGGTAATTCCAATAAATAACCTACCATAATGGCGGGAGCGATACCGCTGGCTTCTACCGTGATAATTTTGTTGATTGGGGTGGAGGCAAAACGTCTGACGAACTCCACACCGATGGATTTCATCAGGATAGGGTCCATCTGGTGGTTGATGAAGTTATCTACTTTCAGTATACCTCCGGGGTAGCATCTTCCATCTTTCAGGATACGGTCTTTTAGGATTTTCATGTTTTATATATCTTAATTTGGATTGTCTATTTGTCCTGTCCGTTTTCTTCCTCCTCCGTTTCCTCTTCTTTGGGCAGCAGTCTTGCTGATATTCGTTTTTTAGGAGTCAGACTCATATTACGCAGCAGTTCGGCCTGTCTTACCACACTGCCGTTGCCATCCGAAAGCTGGTTGTAAGCCTTGTCATAATCTCTTTGCAATCCGCTCAGATTGTCACCGATGCGCAAGAATGTATCTGTAAATCCGGCAATCTTTTCGTAAAGTAATGTACCTCGTTTGATAATATCCTGCACATTCTTCACTTGATTTTCCCGTTTCCAGAGATCGAGGGAAAGGCGGAGCGCACTAATCAGATTGGTAGGACTCATCAATACCACCTTTTTATTATAGGCATATTCCCATAGATTGGTATCCGCTTTGATCGCCGTCAGGTAGGCAGCTTCGGTAGGGATAAACATCATCACAAAGTCCGGCGCTTTTGCATCATAATGCGAATAATCCTTCTGGCTGAGTTCATCCACATGCGCCCGTACCGATTGCAGATGTGCTTTCAACCAGCGAGCCTCTTCCTCTTTGTTTTCGGCGGAATTGTAGGCGGCATAGGCAGTCAGGGATACCTTGGAGTCGATAATCATTTCCCGCTCATCCGGATACCTGACAATAATATCCGGCTGCATTCTCTGACCGCTTTCTTCGTTGGTCAGCATTTCACCCTGTTCGTTTTTCAGGAATTCCTGGCGGAAGTAATGTTCGCCTTCTATCAGGCCGGAAGCTTGCAACAGACGTTCCAGTATCATTTCTCCCCAGTTGCCCTGTATCTTGGAATCACCTTTTAGCGCACGGGTCAGGTTGTTGGCATCTTCGCTGATCCGGTTGTTCAGTTCTACCAAATCTTTGATGCGTTCTTCCAGCGAGAAACGTTGTTTCGACTCTTTGTCATATACTTGTTCTACCTTTTCCCGGAAATCTTTCAGGTTTTCCCCCAATGGACGGAGTAAATTGCTGAGATGCTCCGAATTCAGCTTGGTGAAGTCTTCTGTCTTGCTTTTGAAAATGCGGTTGGAGAGATTCTCAAACTCCGTGCTCATGCGTTTGTGCAAGGCTTCCGCTTCTTCAGTTTGCAATTTCAGACGCTCTTCCCATTGCTTCTGCTGCTCCGCCAGTCTCAGATTGAAAGATTTTTCCTGCTCCGCCAGGCGCTCGGCTGTGATGGTTCTCTCACGTGCAATCCGTTCTTCTACCGTACGATTCAGCAGTTCTTCCCGTTCGCGGGTGGCTTGCAGTTGTGCGGACAACGCGACACTTTTCCGTCCGGCTATCAGATACCCTACGCCGACACCTACTATAAGACCGATAATTAGAAAAACAATATCCATGCTTATTCAGTCAATATCTCGTTGCCGTTTTCGGTAATCAGAAGCATACTTTCCCATTGTGCCGAAGGCAGTCCGTCGTCTGTGCAGACGGTCCATCCGTCGGCTTCATCAATGAAGACTTCGTAAGTTCCCATATTGATCATCGGTTCGATGGTGAATGTCATTCCCGGAACGATAAGCATACCTGTACCGCGCTTGCCGAAGTGCTCAACGTCCGGTTCTTCATGGAACTTGATTCCTACGCCGTGCCCGCACAGGTCGCGTACTACACTGTATCCGTTTTTCTCCGCATGTTCCTGAATGGCTGCACCGACGTCTCCAAGCCGTACCCACGGTTGTGCTGTCTGTACGCCAATGTCACGGCATTCCTTTGCCACCTGTACCAGGCGTTGCATTTCCGGCTTCACTTCTCCAATCATGTACATTCGTGACGCATCCGAGAAATATCCTTTATAAATGGTGGAAACGTCCACATTCACAATATCTCCGCTGCGCAGGAACTCTTTCGTGCTTGGGATGCCATGACATACCACGTCATTGATACTTGTACATACACTTTTGGGAAAACCTTCGTACATGAAAGGGGCAGGTATTGCATCATGATCTGTTGTAAATTCATAAACCATGTGGTCAATTTCCGCAGTGGACATTCCTTCGCGGATGTTTGCAGAAATGTAATCCAGCAGTGCGGTGTTGATTTTGGCACTTTCGCGGATGCCCGCCAGTTGTTCTTCGGTGCGCAATAAGTGGCGCGATGGTAGTTTATAACCTTCCTTTTTATAGTGTTGAATCTTCACTTCTACTTCGTCGGAATAGTTTTTAGGAGCAAACCGGACTCCTTTTATGAACTTCTTCATTGTCTTTTTCTATTAATAGTTGCTACAAAAGTACACAATAAAATTCATAGTGTCCTCACTGTTGTGATTTCACTTCTCGAATTATCAATTCGCTTCACCTGTATCTGGGTCTTGATCCGCTCGCGCAGTCCTTCTACATGGCTGATGATACCCACTTTTTTGCCGCCCATCTGGTGCAGTTTCTCCAGTGTGTCCATTACTGTGTTCAGATAATCACTGCTCAGGGTTCCGAATCCTTCATCAATGAACAATGTATCTACAGACAGGCTATGCCGGCTGAGTGAAGACAAACCGAGTGCCAATGACAAAGAAACCAGGAAACTCTCTCCGCCGGACAGTGTACAGGCAGGACGTGCCGCACCTCCTTGATATAAATCGCGCAGCAGAATGGTGAGTGAACCTGCCTGACATTCCAATTCGTAACGTTCGGTCAGGCGTTGCAGGTAGAAGTTTGCTCCATTGAGCAATTCTTTCAGTACGAAGCTCTGGGCAATATTTCGGAAATTCGTTCCTTTCTCGTCACCAAAGTGATGGCAAAGGCGGTCCCATTTCAGATAAACCTCCCGTAATTCGTCTGCACGTTTCTTCTCATCTTTTATCCGGGCAATGTTTTTCGCATTCTCTTCCAATTGGATTTTCAGTCGTAAGAGGGTCTGATTGCCTGCTGTGATCTTTTCATCCAAAGCAGTGATAAGACTATCCAGACTTTCGAGGGTTTCTTCTTCCTCCATTTCCGGCTTCTTACTTTGGTGTTCTTCCAGTTGGCCGGTTGTAAGTCTGAAGGCTGTCTGTGCTGCCACTTCTTCTTCTCTAAGCCTCTGCTGTCCGCTACGCAGAGATTCTATTTGTTCGTTGGAGTAGGAGGAAAGAGCGATGAGGCGTGCTTCGTCCATATCCGGGTGTGTGGTATAGAATGCTGTCAGGCTGGCTTGTAGCTCATCGAGATTCTTCCGGACAGACAGGATGTTCTGTTTCAGTCCGCTGACGTCAGAATTCAGCGTATTCCACGCCATTCCCAGATTCTTGATTTCCATTTTTTCCTTTGCCGTAAGATCCCTCCATTCAGGGAAAGCCGTACAGATCAGTTCTTGTGTGGCGGATATGCTGCTCAGTTCTTTATCGATGAGGGCGATGGCAGTTTTTAATTCCGCCTGTTTGTTCTGTGCAAGTTTATAATGCTCTGCGGATTTCTGTAGGCGTTCGATAAAAGCGGTAGGGGAGGTCTGCCACTCCGTTTGCCACCCTTCCCAAAGAATCAGTGGGCTGACGCGTTCCAGCGTAGTACGAACAATCTCTTTTTCACTTTCCGCCAGTGAATGCTTATTGGTGATATCGTTTTTCAGCTTCGTCAGATTTTTGTCGGCGGTGTCCAATGCATTCCGGGCGGCTTCCACAGCTTTCTGGTGATTATCCTTCAGATGTTGCAGCCTGGAAATATGGTTGGAGAGGGTTTGTACTTCATTTAGTTTGGCATTGACATTCTCCAGATTCAGTTTATTCTCCTGAAATAACTTTTCCAGTATTTCTTTGGTATTGTCGGAGATGCTTGGGATAGAACACCGACTGCATTGCTCTTCTGCTTCCGTTCGGGCAAGATCATGACCTTTTCGGGTCTTTTCTGTTGCCAGGCGGCTGTTCGCTATCATATTCTCGTAAGTTTTGACCTCTGCCCGGTTGCTGTTTAATGCTTGTTCCGCTTCCTTGTATTCTTTTTCTTTTGCTTCCAGCGACTGCCGGATAGGGGCAAGCATCGACTGAAAATCTTCGTCCTTGCTGAGCACCTCTATCTTCTGGCCGCATACCGGACACATATCTCCTATGGATAGACGGGCACGGGCTTCTTTGGCCCATTCCTCCACAGCTTCTTTTTGTTTGTTATAAAGCTCTTTGAGGTCATCGTACGCCTTCTTCTGAGTGTCGAATTCGTTTTTAAGTTTCCCGTTCCGGTTCTTGCCGGCTTGCAGATTGGTTTCCAGTGATTTCTCGTTTTCCTCTGCTGTGGCCAAAGCCGCCTTTTTATCTTCCAGTACTATCAGGGCATTTTGAGCTTTCTGCAAATTCTCTTTGATAGTCTCCAATGTACTTTTCTTTTCTTGCAAGGCACTTCGGTTCATGGAATCAAGCTGTGCGTTCAGTTGGTTTATTTCCTGTTGCCTGATCTGATTCTCTTTGCTTTTCAGATTGAAGTCATTCTCTTTATTTGTGCGTTCTTGCTCTTGGGCAGGTTGCTGCCGGACCAATTCCACTATCTGCTTTTCGTAAATGGAGATGCGGGAATGTGAGGAGAGCACGGCATTCAAATCGGTGACGATAGACTGGCTCTGCTCGAACATGGGCAGGAACGGTGCATGGGTTTGCAGATATTCTTCAGCAAGAATTAGTTTTGCCTGTTGCTCTTTCATATTCTCCTTCAGCCAAACGCAGCCACTGCTGAGGCGGATGAAATTCTGCTTCAAGCTTTCGGTTTGTTCGGCATTGATTTCTTGTTGCCACTGCTGCTGTTTGAAAGAGGAGAGCCAATTGCGGGCATCCGCAGTGTGATTCCAATCCTTTATCAGTAGTTCTTTCTGCCGGAAGTCATCCGATTGTAACTGTTCTTTCTTCACTTCCCAGATTCTCTGTTGACTTTCTTGAGTAAGGGTGAGTTCAGTATTTCTTTTCAGCCAGTCACGTTTCAGTGCTGCTATGTTCTTTTGCCCGGTATTTCCGTTGATTTCGCTACTTAACGCAGCCATTGTTTCGTTAATTCCGGTCATTTCTTCTTCAGTCAGCACATGGATTCCTTCCAGTTTCCGGTTCTGATTCTCATAGTCTACGCGCTTTTCTTTCGTTATGGCATAAATCCCTGCACCTATTTCAGAATAAATTCCGGTACCTGTCAGTTTCTCCAGGATGTCCGATTTCTCACTTTCTTTGCTCTGAAGAAACTTAGTGAAATCTCCTTGAGCCAATAGGGTGGTGCGGCAGAATTGCTCGAAGTTCAACCCTACGGCTTCTTGTATTTCCGCTTTGATTTCGTTTCTCTTGGTGAGTTGGAGATTGGTTTTGCAGTTTTCCAGCGTCCATTTAGTGTCTTGAATGGCACCGGATGCTTTCCGATGTGCGCGGGCTACGTACCATTTGGCGATGTAAGGTATTTCGTTTGATCCGATAAATTCCAGTTCTGTCCAAGCTTCACTGGTATTTCGTCGCATCAGTTGGCGGCTGTCGTTTATAGCCACATCTTCCTTTTTAGAAGAAAACGTTTGCCCTACATCCCGGTACTTTTCATTTGCTGTGCGTTCCATGCGGGGCGTTTCATTATAGAGTGCCAGGCAAATGGCATCGAGTAATGTTGTTTTGCCGGCGCCTGTTTCACCACAGATCAGGAACAGGGATTCTTCACTTAAAGGGCCGTTCTCAAAATCAATGACGGCATCTTCTATCGAGGCCAGATTCTTTATAGTCAGTTTTTGAAGTTTCATAGTTCACCACAGATTACACGGATTAGCGCAGATTATTCTTTTCTCTCACTTTCTGTACGACACTGCTCATCAGTTCACAGAGTTCCTCGTCCATCTCTTCTCCTTCTGCCTCCTGATAATAAAGTCTGGCTATTTCCAGTGGAGACATTTCCTGCATTTCCTGGATGGAGATGTGCCGGGCTATGTAGTCTGAAGTTTGTTTTTCGCGGTTGGATTTGATATAGCAGTATTTACAGCTTTTTCCTCTTACGGCATTCGATGCCCGTTCATTGCAGTCGGGTGCCAGATAGTCTTTTATCAGAACATTCAGGCGGATATAAGCCGGCTTATCGTCCGGATATTCTTCCAGTAACTTTATGGCTTCTTCAAAGACTATCGGTTCCTTGGGGAGGGTGACGAGTGGTATTGGATTTTCTATTTCTATTGTCCTTATCTGTGGCGCTTCCCGTCCTTTTAATTCGACGATAGATACGGAGTGTGGATAAGCTTCGTCGAAACTGACGGGTAGGGGGGTACCGCAATAGCGTGCATGCCGTCCGTTTCCTTTGATGTTCTGCGGACAATGAATGTGTCCGAGTGCCAGATAATCGTATCCTTCGCCCATGGAACTGATGGGGACGTATTCTATTCCACCCACGGTTTCGTCATGTCCCGTCCGGTCGCTGCCTTCTATGGAGAGGTGTGCCATTAATACAACGGGCAATTCTCCCGTGTTCATTTTTCCTACTTCGTCCAGCAATGCCTGGAAGAAACGTGCTTGCCGTTCTTCGCGTGGCGTTTCAGTGTCCAGCATCGGGAAATTCTGTGGATAGACGTGGGGGACGGCAATGATATATCCTTTCAGTGCTGCTGCTTCATCTATTACTTCCACGATATGTTTTTCCAGATTCACCTCTTCCCGGGTACGTTCGATGTTTCCCACGACTTTCACACCAAAATGGTTCCATAGACTGCTGTCTATTTCCAGTTTAGAACTGCTGTCGTGGTTTCCGGCAGTTACCACAATTGTCATTCCGGGACATGCCCTGTGAATTTCGAGCATACCATCCGTGTACATCTTTTGTGTGGCTGCCGATGGGGTGGAGTAGTGATAGATGTCTCCGCTCACTACCATTGCATCCGGCATTTCTTCTGCTACGATGCGGGTTAGTTGTTGCAAAAATGCTTGTTGCTCGTGGCTACGGTCATAATTATATAATGTATGTCCCAGGTGCCAGTCGCTGGTATGAAGTATTTTCATTGATAATATTGTTTTATGCTTTCAAAAGTACGCAGAATATGGAAGATACGCAATCCTCTTTAAAAATCTCTTTTCCAAAAACTGGGAATTCTCTGATTTTTAATTAGTTTTGCAGTCTAATTTCTCTATGATGTAGACCTTTTGTTCCTTGTGTGGTAAAGAATGGGTACACTTGGAGACTAAACTGTAATTTCGATGAAATATTTGCAAATAATAATCAGAGTGTTTATTATATTAGTTGCTTTTCTTTTAAATGCTGTTAATGTATTTGGCGAAGTATCCTCAGCATTTAAACCGGGCAATGAAGATAGAATATTGATTCTCAACGCATACAGTGGCTCTTCCCGATGGAGCAACGACTTTATCATCCCTATTTATAATTCTTATCAGCATAAAAATTCTCCTTATGTAGTGGATGTGGAGCACATGGGCAGTCAATTTATGCATTTACAAAATGCAGAAGAATTATTGGAATATGAAGAAAGTCTCTTTGGAAAATATGCAGACAATCCTCCAAAACTCCTGATCCTTTTAGGTAGTGCTTCCTGGGGTTTGCTGAGAGATGATATAGAAAAACAATGGAAAGATGTCCCTGTGATTCTTTGTACGGAGACGGATTACGTCGGTCCGCAAGAGGCTTATCTGGAGAGGCGCGCCATTCCGGTAGAAGAGAGAACTCCCTTGAAAGATTATAAAGGAGATTTGTCGCTGACTGTATTCTATGTACCTGCATATCTCAAAGAAACAGTTTCGCTGATGCAGGATTTGATGCCTGAAATGGATGAGTTGATATTTCTGTCGGATGCCCGGTATATAAGTGCCCAATTCCGTTCGGATTTAAAAGAGATTGTGAGCAAGAACTTTCCCGAACTTGAAATAAAGGATTATGTTGCCGGTGTAATGACTACTGATGCATTGGCGGATTCATTGAGCCATGCAGAGGCAAACAGCGGAGTTCTCTTTTGCTCATGGCATCAGGATACTCAAAAAGGGAATGTCGTATTAACCAATAATATTTCTAGAATTCTGAGCTATTATTCCTCTTCACCTATCTTCTCATTAGATAATACCGGATTGCAGCGGAACGGCCTGGTGGGCGGTTATTTCTTTGATGAAAAAACTGTAGGAAGAAAAGTAGTTGAGATTGCCAACGGTGTTTTATCCGGTGTCAACGAGAAAGGAACCCGTATCGTAGACTGTGGTATGCCTACTCCCATGTTCAACTATTACGATCTTATGGAAGCCGGATTATCGCCTGGCTTGTGTCCTCCCAATTCAGTCTTTTATATGATGCCGCCCTCTTTCTGGGAACAACATAAATATAGCGTCATAATTGCCATTGTAGTCATCATGCTCTTGTTTATGTGGCTGCGGATGGGGTGGCTGTCCAGAGCAAGAAAAAAGCAGGAAGAACAGATCAGACTGATGACCAGTTATCACAGTTTGTTTGAGAATATGCCCATCGTTTATTTGAAACAGCAACTGATTTACGACTCTGCGGGAAAGATTGTGGACTATATCACTGTAGAAGCCAATCCACGTTTTGAGAAATACTTCAAATCCATGGGTGAGGTCATTGGCAAAAAAGGAAGTGAGGCGGATCCGAAAGGTTTTGAAAGGATGTGCCACCTCTATAGCATGGTTACTTCCACTCAAAAGGAACTTTCTTATCAATACTATTACGAAAATATAGGTAATTATTTCAATGTGATTCTGACGCCTTCCAAGCATAAGGGATTCATTGATGTTTTCTGCGTAGACAATACCGAACTGGCCGAGACACAACAGATGTTGCGTTCCGCTAATCATAAATTGTCAATGTCGCTGGATGTGGCGAATATCGTTCCCTGGAAATGGGATCTGGAAAAGGGTACCATGCTCTGTGATGTGAACCGTCCGGTGGAGCTTAGCCATGACGACAGCATGATGAACGAAGATCAGCTTTCCGTACCCGATTACCAATATTTCGCCAAAATCTGTAAGGAAGATAGGGAACGGGTAAAGAAAGCCTATAAGGAACTGACGGAAGGTAATGTTTCTAAAATTAAGGAAGAATATCGTGTGATAGTCCGCAAGAATGGAGTGGCGCGTTATGAATGGGTTGAGGCTCAGGCCACGGTTGATAAGCGGGATGAAAAGGGCAATCCGATTACTTTGATCGGTTCTTCTCTCGTGATCACCGGGCGAAAGAAAATGGAAGAAGATTTGATTACGGCAAAAGAAAAAGCAGAAGAATCCAATCGTCTTAAATCAGCTTTCCTGGCTAATATGAGCCACGAAATACGTACCCCGCTCAATGCCATTGTCGGTTTTTCCAGTATTCTGGCGGATGCGGAAGAGCCGGAAGAAAAAGAAGAATACATCAATATTATCGAGAACAATAATACCCTGTTGTTGCAACTCGTAGGAGATATTCTGGATCTTTCCAAGATTGAGTCCGGAACACTTGAGTTTGTTTATTCTGATATAGATCTGAATGCCTTGTTTCAGGAGTTGGAAGAATCCGCCCGGCTCCGCCAGAAAAATGATGCGGTTGTCATCCGATATCTGCCGGAAATGCCGGATTGTTTTGTAAACATTGAGAAGAACAGGCTGACACAAGTGGTAACCAATATGATGAATAACGCTATGAAGTTTACCCCCAGTGGAAGCATCACTTTTGGTTATCATCTGAAAAATACTGATTTTCTCTATTTCTATATCACGGATACGGGATATGGAATTGAAAAAGACAAGAAAGATACGGTGTTCGGTCGTTTTGTAAAGCTTGATTCGTTCTCGCAGGGCACAGGACTGGGACTCTCTATTTGCCAAAGTATTGTAGAGAATCTGGGTGGTGAGATTGGTGTGGAATCGGAACCCGGCAAGGGCTCTACTTTCTGGTTCACTCTTCCTTATCGTCCCGTTGAGCTCAAATCGGTGAGGGAACAGAAGGAACACCGGTTGAATAAAGTGGAGAGTAAACTCACAGTTCTGATAGCTGAGGATAATGAGAGTAATTTCCTGTTGTTCGAATCTATCCTGAAGCGTCAGTACAACATTCTCCATGCCTGGGATGGGGAAGAGGCGGTGGAGCTATTCAAGCAATACAACCCCCATCTGATATTGATGGATATCAATATGCCTAAAAAGACCGGTTACGAAGCTACACAACTTATACGTGAAATGTCGCCGACGGTCCCGATTATGGCAGTGACAGCTTATGTCTATGCCGAAGATGAAGAACGCATTCTGAACAGTGGTTTTGATGCGTACACTTCTAAACCTATCAATGCTCAGAAGCTGCAAAGCGATATTGTGGACTTGCTTAAAAAGCAGCTGATATTTATGTAGGATGATCAGGGGAGGTATGTCATAATTAGCTTATACTTGCAAAGTATAAACTAATTATGATCATCTACTTAATTTTGCAACAGCTTCAGAATATATTTTCCGGGCATCACAATCCTTGCTTTCATCTGTGGCGAATTGTTGATGTCATAGATGATTTTCCATATTTTGCCTCCCAGTCTTCCAAAGTCGGTCAGTCTGAGAATGGCATTTTTCTCTTTTAAGGATGTCACTTTTTGCCGTTCCAATTCTTCTATCAATCCTTCATAGTTGTGTGTCTGTTTATTGAGTGCATACTCCGGTGGAACAAGAAGAATCTCCTCATTCTTCCTCGTGTCTCCCTGGGGAGATATAGAGGGGATTGTTTCATTCTCTTTATTCTCTTTGTTTGTAGCTAAAGCGTTGCTTGCCTTGGCATCTCTGATTTTCTGTTGGTTAGCCAGCCCTCCACGACGGCCTGACTCTCTTTTTGCGTCCTGTTGGGCGTCCCATGGTTTCATGCGCAGTGTGAGTCCGGGCGATGAAAAGCTTGTGCCGTTTACCTCGAAGAGTGCATAGTCATATATGATCCGCTTCAGGGTGGTTACCGTAACTCTCATTTTCTGTGCCAGTATGGGCAATACTCTTAAGTCTGCCTTATATCCGTCCTGTAATCTTAGAAATTCCAGCAGCATCCAGTAGATACCGTATCCTTTCATTCCCTCTTTTTGCATCATTATCATCATTTTAAAGTTATTGCCTGCATTAGCATCATGTAATAGATATGAATCCATAATCTTTTGTTTTTTAATTTTCAACTCTCAATTTTCAACTTACCACTGGTTTCCATTCCAGGAAGTTCTCGATCTGGAACGTTCTCCATCCCTGTTGCTCTATATCCCAGTACACTACATGGTTCTGAATACGCTCGATGTCGTATTTGCGGTGGAAATCGGCTTCGTAATGTATCAGTGTTCCTCTTCCCATGTAAAAATCTCCATTTTGTTTTCGATAGGCTATCAGTGCACATCCGTATGGCATGTAGGCGGTTAATTGTAAAATTCGTCGTGCCATCCATGCGATGGTTTCTTCGGATAAGTCTGTTTCCTGCCCAATCAGTTTCTTCCATAGATTCTCCACTCTTTCGTCTTTCGTTACATACTTTTGTTGGTGTCCCAACGTTTGTTTCTCCATCTTAATGATTTTAGTTGTTTATAAATGGTTTATAATCAACCGTCTGTGATGGCTACACCCTTTGTCTTGGATAGCTACACCCTTTTTAGGCTAGGGCTACACCATCCCGGTGGAAGGGTGTAGCCCTTTCACTATCCTGTTGACGGGGCAAAATTATGCCCTTTCTTTGGAGTTAACTATTACTGATTAATCTTTACATCATATCCATAGGGATCTATATCTGTCTCTTATACACATCTCCGAGCCCACGAGACTCGACGTCATCTCG
>ERZ1027039.656-NODE-656-length-12275-cov-12.355401_pt1 | contig 12275 bp, 9 predicted proteins | sample MGYA00519438_ERZ1027039 | MGnify/ENA primary metagenome ERZ1027039 (study PRJEB26926, sample SAMN06164810) | human gut metagenome | biome: ENVO:00009003; feature: ENVO:2100002; material: ENVO:00002003 | host: Homo sapiens | place: USA | collected 2012 ...
GAGATAGATTATAATTCTAAAACAAACACACATCTTTACATTATATACAGGTGATTTTATGAACAAAAAATTTGTTGAAAAATTTACCGCAGTGGTTTCTGCGGTGTGTATGATTTCGGTCGGCATTGCAAGCGTAAATGCGGCTGAAATTGATGACGGATTTGAGTCGGTCACAAAGAATGCACAATCTTCGGATTCGTCTTTTCCGTCTGCATATTCCGCAATCGGCTATTCGCTTGTTGACGAAAATGGACTTCCGAGTAATTTCAGCTCAAAAAATCTCGGCTTTGTAACACCTATCAAGGCTCAGCAGTATAATGATTGTTGGGCGGTTGCAGGCACAGAAGGCTTTGAAACAAAGCTTTTGAAGCTTGGCTATCCCGTTACCGAGATGTCACATGACCACGCAAACGCAAGTTCCACAACCCAGACAAACGGCAAGGGCTGGCAGAGAAAATACCGTGACGGCGGATTTACAAATATTTATCCCGGCTATCTCACCTCATGGCAGGGCGGTGCAGAGATTGCCGATGTCGGTGAGATTGATTTTTCAAAAAATATTCACGGCGATGATATGACAGCCGACAAGACTAAATACGGCACAACAAAACTGCGTTATCTTGACGGCGCTGATTCAAACGAAATCAAGCAGGCAATAATCGACAACGGCTCGGTGACAGCGTCATATGCCACATCAAACAAGTGCTTTAACAATGCAGGCACAACCTACTTTATGCCGCAGTCATATGACGGCGACTATGTCGGTCACACAATCAGCATTGTGGGTTGGAACGATAATCTCAGCAGGTACAGATTCTCTAACGGAACAGGTGTGTTGCCGCAGAACAACGGAGCATGGCTTGTGCGCAACAGCTGGGGCGATAACAACACAATGGGCGGTTATTTCTGGCTTTCATATGAGGATAAGTACATTTTCGGCGAAAAGTATTCCCCGAATTTCACAATTGACGAGGTGACGGAGATTACCGACGATATGACATTGTTGCAGGATGAACGCTACGGTGCTACATACAGCTTTGATTATGTTGACAGCAACGACATTACATTCATCAATTGCTTTGATTTTGGCGAAAACAGCCGTACACTTGATAAGGTGCTTTTTGAAACAAAGAGCAACGGTGCGGATTATGAGATTTACTACATTCCCGTAAGAGACGGTGTTCCCTCAAATGATGAGAGCGAATGGAAGTCTGTTGCCTCGGGCAAGGTTGCATACAGCGGTTATCAGTCTGTTGATGCAAACGGATTTGTTGCGCCGCTCGGAAGAGGTGCAGTCGGTGTGAGAATCAAAACAAATTCAGAGGAATTAAGTCAGCTTGGTGTAGGAGAATGGCTTACAAGTGCAACGAAAATGACATTCCTCAATGATTCATCTTATGGTAACAGCTATATTAAATATGACGGCACAACATGTGAACTGCTCGACTGGTACAAAACCGAGAGAGATGATATGCTCGGCGGTACATTTGTTATCAAAGCTGTGGCGCTCAAAAATGATAAGATTTTGAACGGCGATGTTGACCTTGACGGAGATATTACCGTTAAGGATGCAACCATTGTTCAGAAGTATATAGTAAAGCTTGAACAGCTTGACAACACACAGCTTTGCAATGCCGATTGTGACGGTGACGGAGATATCACGGTTGCCGATGCCACGAAAATTCAGAAAATAGTTGTGGGAATCGGTGAAAATTGAAAGTTGAAAATGGAAAATTGAAAATTGCGGTCGGGCAGACAGTTTGCAAAATGCAAATCATCGTTGCCCGACTGTTTTTGTATATATAGAAGTTGCGTTTAAATATAGGGGCGATATTATCCGCCCGCAAGTAACGGCAGAATATTTTTGTTAAATATAATTTTTATAAATGTCACAAACCCGTAGGGGCGGATATCATCCGCCCGCTTGATGAATATTTATGTTTATATAATATGTTTTGATATAACATAAACTGTGTATTCAATTTTGCACGCAATGCGTGCAATCGTGTGCGTTGCACACGAACGGGAGAACACGGTTAGCTCCTACAAAATAGCGGTAACTTTGTGATATTTATACAGTTTATTTCTATCACAATGTTTGTGTCTTTACTTGCGGGCGTCCAATGAACGCCCCTACTGGATTGTGGGAACAATTACAATACTACGCTCGGGCATAATATGTTTTTTTGACATTACAAACTATCTGCACGAACATAAAAAGTCGGCTCGCCGTGCGGACTGTAACTTTTTGCTTGACAAATCACCCGAACAAATGTACTATATTAGAAGAGCCGAGAACAACGAGGCTTGACATCAAATACGCAACTTGAAGTCATGGGAGAAAAATTATGAACAAACCGCTTGCGGACAGGATTCGTCCAAAGACAATTGATGACATTGTGGGACAAAAGCACCTTATTGCACCCGACAGACCTTTGCGTAAAATTATTGAAAGCGGAGATATTCCAAATCTTATTTTCTATGGTCCTTCGGGGGTCGGAAAAACTACGCTTGCCACATATATTGCCAAAAAGACAAACCGTACCCTCAAAAAGCTTAACGGCACAACGGCTTCAACTGCCGACATAAAGGAGATTGTTGCACAGCTTAACACTTTTTCGGGGCTTAACGGAATTCTGCTCTATCTTGACGAAATTCAGTATTTTAACAAAAAGCAACAGCAGACTTTGCTCGAGTACATTGAAAACGGCAGTATCACGCTGATTGCGTCAACAACCGAAAATCCGTATTTTTATGTATATAACGCAATTCTTAGCCGTTCGACTGTTTTTGAATTTAAGCCGGTTGAGCCGGATGAGGTTGAAAAGGCGGTTTACCGTGCAAGTGATTTTCTTGCCGAGGAGAGCGGTACGGATATTGAAATGCCCGAAGAATGTGCAAAGAAAATAGCATCGGGTTGCGGAGGCGATGTTCGCAAGGCTATGAATGCCGTTGAGCTTTCCGTGATTGCAACAGATGAAATTGACGGAAAAAAGGTTGTAAGACTTGAAACCGTTGAACAGCTTGTGCAGAAAAGTGCAGTCAGATATGACCGTGAGGGCGATGAGCATTACGATATTATTTCGGCTTATCAGAAAAGTATGCGTGGAAGCGATCCCGATGCCGCACTTCACTATCTTGCAAGACTGCTTGAGGCAGGCGATCTGCCGAGTGCGTGTCGCAGACTTATGGTGTGTGCGAGCGAGGATGTGGGACTTGCGTATCCACAGCTTTTGCCGATTGTAAAGTCATGCGTTGATATGGCGCAGGCTGTCGGACTTCCCGAGGCGAGAATTCCGCTTGCCGATGCCGTGGTTATGGTGTGCAATGCCCCAAAATCCAACTCGGCATATATGGGTATAAACAGAGCTTTGGCTGACATAAGAACAGGTAACTCAGGTCCTGTACCCAGACAATTGCAGAACAGGCACTGTGACGGAGATGACAATCCAAACAAGGGACAGTTCTATCTTTATCCCCACGATTTTCCGAACCATTATGTTGAGCAACAATATCTGCCCGATGCCCTAAAGGACAAGAAGTATTACGAATACGGCAGGAATAAAAACGAGCAGGCGTTCAAAGCCTATTGGGACAAAATCAAAAAGAAGTAATCAAATAAAAATTTTTTGACATGAAACTGCAAATAAAGTCAGATGTTGCTAACCGAACATCTGACTATTTGCTTTTATTATCCTGTTTTTTTGCTAATTATTGTTTCATTGTCTATTATGCACAATTTGAATGTGAATAATTTGTGACGCAAGAAATTTTATTATTCTTTAAAGGAAAATTATTAGCGGTTCAATATTGTAGAATTAAAGAGTAATTGTGGAGTAGTGTTGAGTAGCTTCACACGTGCAACAAAAAAATAATTCTGGAGGAAATCAAAATGGTAAAAAGACAACACAAAATCATGTGCCTTGTGCTTTGCCTTATGCTGGCGGTTTCAACCGTATTCGTCGGTGTAGTCAGTGCTTCTGCTGCAACAGGCGATACTGTTTACGTTAGAGTAAACAACGGCTGGTCAAAAGTTAACTGCTATATGTGGACTGACGGCCTCGGCAACAACGCATCTTGGCCGGGCAAGGCAATGACAAAGGTTGAAGACGGCGTATATTCCTACACTCTTGACAAGGATTATACAAAGGTAATCTTCAACGACGGCTCAAATCAGACAAAAGACCTTACATACCCGGGTCACGGCAAAATCTATGACCTTTCAAAGGGTACATGGTCGGATTATGCAGGTGCTCCTTCACAGGGTCCAACTGTTCAGACACCTACAAGCGCAACAACAGCAACAACTGCTACAACAGCAACAACTCCCAGCGGTGAAGGCACAACTGTTTACCTCAACAACGAGGCAGGTTGGGCAACACCGGTAGTTTATATGTGGAACGGCAGTACTGACAGCAACGGCTCATGGCCGGGCGTAAAGATGACAAGCATCGGCGGCAACATCTATCAGTACACCGCATCAAAGTCATATGCAAAATGCATCTTCAGCAACAGCGGTCAGTCACAGACATCAGACCTTACTGCAAAGGACGGCTATATATACAACAACAAGACTAATCAATGGTCTGTTTACGATACAAGCCCTCTCCAGGTTAAGGAATTCACTGCTGATCCTGCATCAAACATCTACACAGGTACAGATGTACAGCTTTCTGCAACTGCTGCCAATAAGAGCGGCGCAGCAGTAAGCTACAAGTTCTCTGTTACTAACGCACAGGGCGGAACATCAACACTTTCCGACTTCTCTTCAGCAAAATCAGTAACATGGACTCCTACAGTTGCAGGTGAATACACAATTACATTTGACTTTAAGGATACAGACGGTAACACAAACAACCGTACAATGACTCTTGAAGTTAAGGACGACTCAGCACTTGTTAAGCCAATCATCAAGAGCGTTACTCCTGCAAACCTTAACCTTATCAAGGTTAACTCAACTGCTACTGTAACAGTTAAGGCAGGCGGCGGTAAGACAGGTACTAACCTTCTTTTCTACAAGTATGTTGTAACTGATCCTAACGGTGCTCAGAACACACCTTACTACACACTCAACAACATTTACACATTCGTTCCTACAATGAAGGGTGAATACAAGGTTAATGTTTATGTACAGAGTTCTGACAACAGCACAATAAACAAGACTTATGCTTACACAGCTGCAGACGATGTTACTGAGCCTACAACAGTTGTTGTTCCTACAACTGCTCCTCAGCCAACAACAGTTCAGCCTACAACTGTTAAGCCTACAACTCCACAGCCAACAACTGTTAAACCAACAACTCCTCAGCCAACAACAGTTCAGCCTACAACAGCTCCCGAAAGACTCCGTGGCGATGTTGACGATGACGGAGATGTAACTGTTATGGACTCAACATATCTTCAGAAGTCAATTGTAGGACTTTCGGATGTTCCGGCTCTCGAAACACTTGACCTCAAAATTTGCGACCTTGACGGTGACGGTGCAATCAGTGTTAAGGATGCAACAATCATTCTGAAAATCGTTGTAAACCTTGAATAATCCAAACATTAAGTAAAAGAAAGATTGGAGATATACCTATGACAAGAATAAAGAAGCTGTGCGCACTTGTTCTTGCTGTGATGATGGTTGTAACCGCAGGAGTAATTTCTGTAAATGCAGCTCAGAGTTCCGACTCTGACGCTGTATCTGCGGATACAACAGAAACAGGCATCACAATTCATGTAAGAATGAGTGACGGTACACAGCCATATGTATATTTGTGGAACTCGCTCCCCACAAACAGCGCCATGTCAAAGTCTTACCCCGGTGAGAAAATGACAAAGGGTGACAAGTGGTATAACTACCATGTAGCAGATGTTACAAAGGTAAATGCCATTGTTACAGACGCTAACGGCAAGCAGTATTCTTCGGAGAAAAAACTTGAATCTGCTGCAAGCGCAGACTGGTACTGTGAAAACGGTAAATGGTCAAAATACAACCCTGACGAGCCGGATCCGGTTGGCAGCGTTGATATGCGTGAAGAAACAATTTACTTCGTTATGACAACCCGTTTCTATGACGGCGATACAGGCAACGATGTTCATTGCTGGGATGACGGCACAGCCGGCAACGGTGATGACGACCCTGCATGGCGTGGTGACTTCAAGGGTCTTGGCGAAAAGCTCGACTACATCAAGGCTCTCGGTTTCAGCGCAATCTGGGTAACACCTGTTGTTACAAACGGATCAGGCTATGACTACCACGGCTATCATGCTATGGACTTGTCAACAGTTGATGCTCGTTATGAAAGCTCAGACTACACATACGAAGATCTTATTCATGATGCTCACCAGAAGGGCATGAAGATTATTCAGGACGTAGTTCTTCAGCACACAGGTAACTTTGGTGAAGCACACTTCTGTGATCTTTTCACAAAGGATACAACTAAAGACCTTGGCAACCTTCAGGAGTCATTGATTCCTACACAGTATCTTCTTGATACATACGGCCTTAAGTCACCTGAGGAATACTGGGCTCAGAAGCCGGGTGTTCAGTATCAGCAGAGACTTAATCTTATGAAGAATGTTACTTACTCAGGCGACAACGGTAACTCAACAGGACCTCAGCCCGCAGCTAAGGACTTCTCTATGGATAAGATTTCACAGAGTGATACTTACAACCCGAACAACTACTATCATACAGGCTATTTCCAGAGTCCTAACTATGATGACTGGACAACAAAGTTCAGCCAGATTGCAGGCGACTGCGTTGACCTTAACACAGAGAACCCTGCAGTTGCAGAATATGTTGTAGATTCATATTCAAAGTATATGGATATGGGCGTTGACGGCTTCCGTGTTGATACTGTTCGTCACATTCCGAGAGTATCTCTCAACATTATGTTCAATGATCAGCTTATGGACGCTGCTAAGGCAGCAGGCAAGCCTAACTTCTATATGTTCGGCGAAATCTGCACAAGATACACATCAGTTTGGTATCGTGGCCATGCCGAGGAGTCAACTCCTTACTACACATGGAAAGAGTCTAACTCTAAGTGGGCAGACAGCTGGAACTGGGGCACATCAGCTTCAGACATCAACGACAACATGAACCTCGTTCTTCAGCATTATCTTGAAGAAGATAATTACAACGGTGATATGGATTCTACACAGCCAAAGAGCGACAACGCTTTCCTTGACGGTATTACATATCACGGTTCCGACCGTTCTATGGCATCAGGCATGGATGCAATTGACTTCCAGATGCACAGAATGTTCGGTAGCGCTAAGAACGCTTATAACTTCGCTGTTAACAACGACCAGTATTACAATGATGCAACATACAGCGTAATGTATGTTGATTCACACGACTATGCTCCTGAACAGCCGGATGAAACAACTCGTTTCACAGGCGGTACACAGACATGGGCAGAGAATATGGATCTTATGTTCACATTCCGTGGTATTCCTTGCGTATACTATGGTTCAGAAGTTGAGTTCAAGAAGGGTGAGCTTATTGATAAGGGTACACTTATTTCTCTTGAAAACTCAGGTCGTGCATACTTCGGTGATTATCTTGAGGGTACTGTAAACGCTACTGACTTCAGTGAGTACACAGCATCAGGCACTGTTGCTGACACTCTTGCAAGCCCGCTCAGTAAGCACCTTTCAAAGGTTAATGCTATTCGTCGTGCTATCCCCGCTCTCCAGAAGGGACAGTACACAGCATCAAGCACATATGTAACAGGTGGCGATATGTCTTATGTTCGCCGTTATACTGACGACAACACAGACAGCCTTGCACTCGTTTCAATTTCTTCAGGTGCAACATTCAAGAACATTCCTAACGGCAAGTATGTTGACGCTGTTACAGGTGATGTTAAGTATGTTACTGACGGTACACTTACAGTTCCGGAACTTGCTAAGGCTAACATGAGAGTTTATGTATGCTGCGCAAGCGGATTTACAGGTATCGACGGTCAGATCGGCGGAGATTCTGCTTACGCTAAATAATGCGGAATATTCCACACTCAACACGATTCTGATTCTGTAATCAAAATTAATTACGGCACTCCGAGTAAAATCGGGGTGCCGTTTTTTTGTTATTTTATTTGTTCGTAATATTTTAAAAAATGTGCTTATAATAAAAGTGTATCCGAAGTGTTATGTCAGCATAAAAATGCTTGACAAAAAACCTTTTGAACGAAAATACAAATATTCCACGCTTAAATATTTCCATAATATTCTCGGTATAGAATAACAATCGGGTAGCAGAAGTTTACATTCAGTAAATCTGTTACCCGATTGTTCTCTTATGTTTTTTATTGTTATAATCTGCACTCAAAAATTTCGTTGGTGTCGGAAAATCCATGTGATTTATACCATTCTGCTGAATTTTCGCTTGGCCATGCAAAGACAAGTTCGCAGTTGATTGACGAAAGGTAGTTCTTTACATAATCGAGCAGTCGAGTGCCGATGCCCTTGCCACGATATTCTTCAAGCGTGAACACCTTTGTGAGATACGCAATAAATTCACGCTTTGCATTCGGGGTGGGAATTGTCGGAATAAGATATACAAACATTGCCGAAAGAATTTTCGCATTCTCATCTTCCGCAACGAAGATTTTATATTCCTTGTTTGTGTATAAAAAGGCAACGAACTCCTCGATAAATACCGATTTTGTTACACCGTCGGTGTTGTGTTCACCGTAAGTTTCGTCGTCCTCAACAGCATGGGTCCATCTCATTTCCGCAAGCTGAACGAAATCTCTGTCCTGAACCTCTCTTATTACCATGCTATCACCTCATCAAATTATTTTCAACTTAAGTATAACACAAATTTCTGCGATTACAAGGATGCAATTCGTCAGTATTCGCTCTCGATTCCACTCATCGCAGTTATTCATTTGGTATTGTTCCTTGGGTATTTTTCTCTTAGTCTTTTTCTATGGGTATTATTAGGCTTCAAATTCTGAAGGGGACGGGTTCAAATTCTGAAGGGGGGAGGTGTAAATTCTGACCCCCATGGGTGTAATATTTGAAGTAGGGGGGTGCAGTATTTTACATGGGGTATGAAGTGATATTCGCAGAGTGTGTCGTTGCAGATTATGAGGTGGCAGAGTTTTCGTTTTTGTAATATTCGACGAGGTTGTCCCTGCCGAAACCTTCGTCATAAAAATTCGGGTTGATCGAGAACAGATAGGACGATGACTGAATCTTGCCGTATTTGCCGACCGTGAAACCGCCCGATTTGGTAATGATTTTTCTTTTGCAAAGGAATTTTATGCTTTCCCTAACGGTGTTGTCGGAGATTGCACAGGCCTCTGCAATGGTGTGTATGGACGGATAACAGGTGTTCGATTCGTCACAGCATTTGAGTATATAGCATAAAACAGCGAACTGTTGCGGTTTTAGATTGAGGTCAAACACCTCGTTTGGAACCATAAAAAAGTTTGTCATAAAATCGCCTCCGCTTATAAGCTCAAAAGGCGAAAAAATGTATATTTTAATGCATTTTTTGAAAAATTTATCAGAGTTTTTTTATACGGCAAATAATAAAGATAATTTTAGTTACTGTTTTCACAATTCAGTAGGTGATCCGATGAACACTCGCAAGTAACGGTACAAATTTTATGGTAAATTAAATTATATAAATGTCGGAAATTTACCGTTATACCGTAGCGGCGAACATCGTTCGCCAATCAATTCGTGTGCAAGCACGAATTGAATAAAAGCTAATTTCAATTTGACATTATAATTTTTTGAAAAAAATAGATTGTGTGTTTGTTCGTTTTGGTTTTGTAACCAAAACGATTGGCGAACACTGTTCGCCGCTACATTGAATGGTGCAGAAGGTGGCAATGTTACGCTCGGGCATAATATGTTTTGCATTACAGAAACTATCTTCACGAACAGAGAGCGATTAGCACAAAGCAAATCTCGGGACTTATAGTTTTTACTATATCAGACTGTCTACACGAACGGAGAGCGAGACACTCGTATGCATAGGGCAATATTTAGCACAAAGCAAATCTCGGGAGTCGTAACTTTGGTTATATTAAACTGTCTACACGAACAGGGTGCGAGGCACTCGCCATGCTTGACAATTTTAGGGTTGCGATATATAGTATAGTCAAGGGAAGAGATTAACGGCAAACGCCGTAAAAATTGTGGGGTGAGCAGATGAAAATAACACTTAATCCCGACAAAGAAACAGTAAAGACAGTTAAAGAGGGCTTGAAGAGGACAGGCGGTTACTGCCCGTGCAGAATTCAGCGTACAGAGGAATACAAGTGTATGTGCAAGGAATTCAAAGAGCAGATTGCCGATCCTGATTTTGAGGGCTTTTGTCATTGTATGCTTTACTACAAATCTAAAGATTAAAATAACCGAACAGGAGGATTGTTATGGAAATAGAGCTTTACAAAGAAACTTTTGAGCAGGAGGTTTTGCAGTCGGATATCCCTGTGCTTGTAGACTTTTGGGCAACATGGTGCGGTCCGTGCAAGATGATTGCCCCGATTGTGAAAGAAATCGCTGACGAATATGACGGCAAAATTCTTGTCGGCAAGGTTAATGTTGATGAAGAACCCGACCTTACAATGCAGTACAATGTGTCGAGTATCCCGACTCTTATGGTGTTCAAAAACGGTCAGCTTGTCAACAAGGCAGTAGGCTATCGCGAAAAGGACGAAATCCTTAAAATGCTCAAGTAAATATACCGACTATAACACAAAACCGTGTGTACAGAAAAAGTACACACGGTTTTTTTATTTGTCAGATTAAAGCGATTGTGAAAATTCTGAAATCTTATTCTGTATTATCTTTATTGTTTCTTCGTTTGAATAAACAATTTCGGAATCAACAAGGCTCGTTGCAAAATCATAAAAGGGTTTTGCAAATCCACATTCATTAAGTTTAAAAACAGAGTGGCTGTTTTTTTCATCGGACAGAAGAAGGAAAAAGTCGTTAATCTGACCGGTTCCGCAATAACGAAGATTCTTCGGTAAATGGAGTTTGTCTTCACGAATAAGATGCAGACTGCTTTGCTTTAAATTTATTGCGGATTTGCAAAGTTCATTCAAGATTTTTATTCGATATTTGGGCGGAATAGGATTGTAGGCAATTTCGGGTATCTCGGTTATTCTGCCCGTCATAAGAAAATTGTCAAGCCCTCGTTCGGTAAAAATTGAAGTTTTTAACATAAAGTTGCGGTATTGCGAAAGACAGCTTTTTGCACGGTCAAATATGACGGGAAAGTTTGGAATGTCCTTTCTCATGCACATTTCAATTAATTCATCACCTATATATGGCGTTACGCATGGTTCGTATTCAATGGTAATCAAATTTGTGTTTGCAATGTCGTAGTGCCGCAAATGCTCAACATAAATACTGCTGTATCCCATAAGCGTGTTGATATCGGCAATCAGAGCATAGGAGTTATTTATTTTTTGTTCAAAGAGTTCTTTGTGAAGTTTTATTATGTTTTTATCCTGAGTTATTACAGCACTTCTTTTGTCATATGAAATCGTAACAAGGCAGTTGTCGGTAACAATAAAATATGGCAGAATGGAGCTGTTTGTTGTTTTATCGTAGTAGTAATAAGCACGGTAATCTGTTTTGCTGAGAAAAATCGGATAAATTTTGTTTATCATGTTTATGTTTGAATAGTAGTTATCATAGGAGTCGTCATAAGGTTTAAGACCGAAAATATGACATACCGACAAACCTGCTATGTCGGTTATACTTTTTAATAAATTGTTAATGGGTGACTTGTCTTCGAAAATATCGCCGTACATATATATGGTGTTATTTTCAACAGCTTCCTGTCGCATTATGGTTTCAATTGCGTTATAGGTGTCGGATTCGCCTTTGATCACAGCAGGATATTCCATATTAAGCGATATTTTAAAACTCCGTTCGATAGGGCAATGCTTAACCTCGAAAATGTTATACAGATTTTCGATAAAATTTGCCGTGCAGATTCTGCTTTTGTACCTGTCTTCGCCTATAATTGCTATCTCATATTCTTTTGTTAAATTAAATTTTTCTTCGGGAGAAAGACAGAGCGAAGCACAGATAAGTTCAAGTTCCTCCATGGTGGGCAGTTTTTGACCGCTCTTAATACGCTGGAGTTTTGTCCGTTCAATACCCGTAATTTTGCTCAATCTGTATATAGTTGTATCCCCGACAGCTCTTTGAAATTTTTCACAAAACGACATAATCATCACCACAATCAGCTATAGTACCTATAATCTGTCTCTTATACACATCTGACGCTGCCGACGATAAGGCTC
>ERZ1027039.659-NODE-659-length-12256-cov-6.499221_pt1 | contig 12256 bp, 10 predicted proteins | sample MGYA00519438_ERZ1027039 | MGnify/ENA primary metagenome ERZ1027039 (study PRJEB26926, sample SAMN06164810) | human gut metagenome | biome: ENVO:00009003; feature: ENVO:2100002; material: ENVO:00002003 | host: Homo sapiens | place: USA | collected 2012 ...
TATCGTCGGCAGCGTCAGATGTGTATAAGAGACAGCTATTCCTGTGGGAGTATAAAACTGTCCTAATTTTTTCTTAACATTTTTATCAATAAATTTGTCATGCTCATTTATTAATTCGTATATTTCCTTTTCTGTGGGTATGTTACAATCATTTAATTGTAAAAACATACTATTATCTTTTATTTTAAACCATGAAAATAATTTATCGGTATCAAGAATATTTAGTATATGCATATATTCATGCGAACAGCTCATACTATATGCCAAAAAGTATGTAATAACATGAATAAATGCTATTTCGAATCCTATTGTTTCTTTCAAAAGTTTATTATCAGAATCAAGAATAGTGTTTTTACTGGAGTAATTCATTTTTCCATAGTATGTCTTTTCAAAAGATTGCGTAAGATTACTTACAACATCATCCGAAATTGATAAAATAATATCTTTTATTATTGGCTGCATTAGTATCATTTACCTTTCGTTAGGTTGGTTATCCACATATTATGGCGGCTTTTCCAAGAATCAAGCCACTCTTCTTCATTCACTATCGCTTTAAATACAGGCTCAAGGAATGTCTGTATTTCCGTTATCACAACAGAAAACTCAAGCGTATTATCTTTGATGTTCTTCAAAAAATATTTCCAACGCTTTTGCATATCCTCATCTTCGGCAAGTGCGACAACACGCTTAAAACTATTTCGGTCGTAGGGAGTGCCACGTCGCTGCAAGGTCTCAAATACAGCGGATTGTAATTTTGCTCCCTCAAAATCGAATGTTCTTGAAAGATAATAAATATCGTAAAAATCTTTCATTCTGCCCGTCAGCTCAAAGCGTTGCAGAATGGCATCAAACTTTTCAGCTATGGTACTTTCAAGGGAATAGGTTTTGATTACAGGAGCTTCAAAGTCTGGAAGCTGCGTATTGATTTTACGCTGTTCTGCCTTTGGTACGATAACATCTCCTACACCTATATCGACATTGAACGGTACTCGCACATTCTTTATCCGTCCGATAATCTGTGTACTGATGCCGTGATACTTTCTCTGCGGAGAAATCTCCTCAAAGCCCTTTGCAGTCATATCAATATAATCGTTGCCTGTCGGTGTATCAATTATTTTGCAAATCAAATCCTTAACATTGTTTATTGAATTTGAATATCCACGGAGCAGAAAATCAACATCAATGGTGGCTCGGCTTTCAAAGTTTGTAAGAGTGTAGATAAACAAACCGCCTTTTAGTACCAGAAAATCATCATATCCAGATTTCGAAAGTTTTCTTAAAAATTCTTCCTGCATAAAAAGCTGTAGACACTGCTGATAACTGATGCCAGAATCCTTTGCTTTATTTCTGAGCTTTGCCAGAACGGACGCCGCTATATCTGCCATTACAACCACACTCCAATCAATTCTTTTACACGCTTTTGCACACGCAAAATTTTCGCATATTCCATAAGATTCGGTATATTCTTTTTCGGGTCTTTTACATAGCCCTGCACTGCTTTATTAAAAATCTCCTTATCCATCTTGTTCATATTTCGCAGCACATCGCAAATAGTACGGTCACGGTCATAAATGCGGACTTTATGGAAATCAATTTCACCTTCAGTTTCGCCCAGCGTAACCAACTCTGACTCTACACGATATGCCTTTATAAACGGATAATCAATTTTTGTTCGCCTCTTAGAGACATTTTTATCTATTGCAAAACTCCATTCAGCAGGATTTCTGTCACTGTATCCATAATAGAATAGGGCGGTCTCCATACAAAGCACTGCATCGGGAAACAAGCCATTGATAATAACAACTTCACTTTCTCCATAATCTTGAGTCCAGTGATAGTAACCTCGCCTGACTCTTTCAATCATTCCTTCGTCTAAAAGTTGTTTTATATCTGCATAGTATAACTTTGAAGCTGTAAGTTCAGCGGTAGTCATAATATAATTATGACTGCTAAACAACATTCTCAAAGTCTCAATATCTTTTTTCTGAAGCATATCTTCACCTCTACTTAATCGCCCTTAATCAAACTAATAATTGGTCATTTTACTATATTGTATTCGATTTTTCTCTTTAAGTCAATAATAGAAAAGTGAACACTTTTAATCATATCAATTAGGCAGTTTAGTATGAAATCTGCCCTCCGCTTTTTTTATCAGATAAAATATTGGTCAGCGAAAAGATAAATATGTAAATAAATAAGCGTACCACTATTTTTAATGATACGCTCACCATTATTAAATCACTTCAAAATGCTTCAACGCATCCTTTATCGCTTCCACTTTCTCCGCCGTCGGATGCTTCCTCGGCTGTTTCAATTCTTCTACCGCATTAGGAGCATCATACATTGGCAAGCCTAAATCTCTCTTTACCTCTGCGATATATGCGGTATGTACTTTGAAGCCGTATTTCGCTTCTATGTACTCCTTAATCATTTTGTAGGTCACTTTTTCTTTGGGCTTGTACGCTTCGGCTCTTTTAGCAATACTATCTACCGGAATCTTGCCCTCGCCCTCTCCAAACTCCACATCAATGTGGATATAACTGTCGGCTTTTTTGTGGGATAAAAGAACTACCGTCTCCACATGTTCCGTCCCCGGAAACATATCCACTGGCGTTGCCCATTCCGCCCGATATCCGCCGTCCACCAGCACGCGCAAGTCCCTTGCGAGGGTCTCCGGGTTGCAGGAAACGTACACAACCCGCTTTGGTTTCAGCATCAGCAGACTTTGCAGGAACTTCTGGTCGCTGCCGGCGCGGGGCGGATCCATCATCACCACGTCGGGCGCGTTTCCCTCCTTGGCGAGCTTCTGCATGAAGCGCCCCGCGTCGTCGCAGAGGAAACGCGCGTTCTCCACGCCGTTGCGGCGGGCGTTCTCCTTCGCATCGCGGATGGCATCGGCATTCAGCTCCACGCCGATGAGCTGCTTGCAGCCGTCCGACGCGCACAAGCCAATCGTACCCGTACCGCAGTAGGCGTCCAGCAGGGTCTCCGCGCCTGTCAGGTGCGCCGCGTCAATCGCCGTTCGGTAGAGGACTTCGCATTGCTTCGCGTTCACCTGATAAAAGCTCTGCGGACTGATGCGGAAGCGCTTTCCGCACAGCTCGTCCTCCATGTACCCTTCGCCATAGAGGGTAATTTTCTTCGTGCCCAGCACCATGCTGGTTTCGCGCTGATTGCAGTTCAGCACCACGGTCGTGATTTCCGGGTGGCGCTGAATCAGCTCCTGCACAAATGCTTTTTTGCCCGGAAATTCAAGGCTCGTCGCGACCAGCACGACCATAATCTGCCCCGTCACATGCCCCGTGCGGATGAGGATATGGCGTAGGAAGCCGCGGTGCGTGTACTCGTTGTAGATGCGCAGCTTGTAGGCAGGCAGCATGGCGACGATGGTCTGGATGATGCGGTCAGCGCGGCGATCCTCAATCAGGCAGTGCCGCACGGGCACGACGCGGTGCGTCCCCATGGCGTAGACGCCGCTGATGGGCTTGCCCGCCTTGTCCACAGCCAGCACGGCATGAACCTTGTTGCGATAGTGGAACGGGTCGTCCATGCCCAGGATCGGGCGGACTTCGCAGATTCCGTCCAGCAGTTCCGCCATGCGCTGCTGCTTCCATTGCAGCTGCTCTGCGTAGGACAGGCGAGTCAGCTGGCATCCGCCGCATTTTGCCGCTGCGGGACAGTTCCAGCGGATTTCGCGCGCCGGACGCTGCGCTTTCGCCTGCTCCTTCGGCGGATTCGGACGCGTTTCCTGCATTCGGCGGGTGGTCAGGTGCTTCGGTCGGCGGAAATTGCTCATCGTGTATGTGCTCCTTCATTCTCTGTGGGTTCGCTCCATTATAACACGCTTCTCCCTGCCGCTTCAAGTCTTGTTTTCCATCTTTTCATTTTCGCGCGACTATGCTACAATAGAAGAAACAATCTTCCGTGAGGCGATTTCGATGCTGTTTTCTTCCTCCCCCATCCTTCGTCGGACGTTCTCCTGTATGCGCGGTAATTTGACCATCCGCGGCACAGAGTACCGTCCGAATAGCGAAAAACTCCCGATTGCCATTGTCTGCCACGGTTTTATGGCAAATCAGCAGACCGTCCGGCAGTACACGAGGTTGCTGGCGAAAATTGGTTACTGTGCGTACTGTTTCGACTTCTGCGGCGGCAGCGTTCCACCCTTGGTGCGGAGTGACGGCGCGACGACGGACATGTCGGTGCTGACCGAGGTGCAGGATTTGGAAGCTGTCATGCACATGGACGTTTTCCGCGAAATCACGCCGTACACCGGGCGGGTGCTGATTGTCCACGGCACGGCGGACGGCATCGTCAAGCCGGATTATGCGAAAAAGGCGGCGGAAGCGTATGCGAACGCAGAACTGCACTTGATTGACGGCGGAGCGCATGGGTTTAACCGCCGCCATGATACGGAGGCGATTCGCTATTTGACCGCATTTGCCGCTTTGTGAGGGGGATTTTATGACCACCGTCGAAATCTGGGGTGCCCGCGCCGGGCAGACGCAGTCCCGCCTGTTTGAAGAAATCCGCCAATGCCGTGAAGCTGGTCAGCGTGTCCTGCTGCTTGTACCGGAGCAGTACACGCTGCAAGCCGAGCGAGAACTGGTGGAGCAGCTTCATCTGCCGGGGCTGCTGGATTTGGATGTACTGTCGCCGCGCAGGCTGGGGCGGCGCATCCGGGAGAGCGCTGGCCATTCGCCCAAAGCCGCGCTGGACGAAAGCGGGCGACGGATGGCACTGGCGCAGGCGCTTTCCCTGAAACAGGAGGAGCTGCACTATTATCGCCGCGTCGCGCTGTCACCCGGGCTGCCGGAGAAGCTGTCCACGCTGCTGATGGACTTCCAGCGCACGGGGCTGTCAAGCGAAGAATTTGCCGCCTATGCGGAGGAGCTGCCATCCGGCGCGCTGAAGGCAAAAGCGCATGATTTGCTGCTGCTTTGGCAGACGTATGACGCGCTGATTGCCGAGCGCTTTCAGGATGAGCCGACGCAGCAGTTTGAGCTGGTGGAGCGGCTGCCGGAAAGCGGGCTGATGCGCGATGCCGCCGTGTTTGTCTACCAGTTTGACATGCTGCCAACGCCGCTGTGCGTCCTGCTGGCGACCGCTGCGCCAGAGTGTACCCGCATGGTCGCTGCGTTCACGATGGACAAGGACACTGCAAGCGACGGGCACATTTTTGCCTCCCAGCGCAGGAGTGCGGCGGAGCTGACCGGCTGGCTGCGTCAGCGCGGCATTCCCGTGCAGTGGAAGTGGCTGCCAAGCGAACCCGATGGGCGCGACGAAGCCCTCCGCCACCTCGAAGCGCACCTGTTCGCCCGTGACGGCGCGGTGTACCCCGGCGACGCGTCCGCCCTGACGCTCCATGCCGCCGCAAACCCGTATGCCGAAGCCGCTTTCGCCGCGCAGACGCTGCAAAGCTGGCACGAGCGCGGCATTCCGTGGCAGTATATGGCGGTCGCGCTGGCGGATGCGCAGAGTATGGCCGGCATCCTCGCCGTCACGCTGCAAAGCGCGGGGATTCCCTGCTATCAGGCGCGGAAGGACAGTGCGGCGCGGCACGGCTTGAGTCGGATGCTCGTCGGCGCACTGCGTTGCATCTCCGGCGGATTTCTCCGCGCAGATGTGCTGCAAGTGGCAAAAAGCGGCTTTTCTTCCCTGACCCGCGACGAAGCCGATTCGCTGGAGAACTACGCCATCACGCACGGCATCAACCGCGGCAAGTGGCTGCGTCCGTTCCCTTATGGCGACGACGCGGCGGATATGGACGAACTGCGCGTCCGGCTGATTTCGCCCGTGGAAGCCCTTCGGGATGCGCTCCGCCGCGCAAAAACAGCGGGTGATTCCGTCGAGGCAATTTTCCGCTTCTTGGAGGATACCAATGCGTATGACCGCCTGATGGCGCGCGAGGAAGCGCTGCTTTCGCGCGGGATGGCGGCGGAAGCAACGCAGAATCGGCAGGTATGGACAATCCTGATGACGCTGCTTGATCAGCTGTATGCGCTGCTGAGCACGCAAAAGGCAAATCAGCGGGATTTGGCACGGTTCGTGGAATCAGGTTTGACAGGCGCGTCGATTTCGTCCCTGCCGCCGCAGCCGGACACGGTGATGATCGGCGAAGCGGGGCATTTGATGACCGGGCGGATTGATGCGCTGCTCGTCATGGGAATGCAGGACGGCGCGCTGGGCAGTACGGCGGATTCGCTCCTGTCCGAGACGGAGCGGCGCACGCTGTGCGACTTGGCGCAGCGCGCGATTGGTCTTACGCAGCAGGAGACGTGCGCCCTGCGGCAGTCGGACTTCTACCGTACACTATCCCTCCCCCGGCGCTTTCTGACCGTCACCTGTTCGCAGGGCGGGCAGGACGGCACGGCGTTTCGTCCGGCGGGGCTGCTGGAGGACATGACGCAGCTGTTCCCGCATATGGTGGTATCCGGCGGCGTGCTGGCAAACGACGTCGCACCGCTCTCCCCCGCCATGGCGCTGGATGCACTGCCGCACCACCTGCGGCAAGCTGTCGACACCGACACGCCGCTTCCGGAGCAATGGGCGAACGTCCTGCGCTGGCTGTATTTCGACCCGGAGTGGCACAGCCGCTGTCAGGCCGTGCTGGATGCGCTGAACCGCCACGGCACGGCGATTTTCCTCTCCCGCGACCACACGCGGCGGCTCTTCACGCAGGACAAGGTGTCCATCAGCCGTTTGGAGGGCTTCGCGCAGTGCCCATATCGGCACTTTGTGAACTACGGCTTGAAGCCCGTCATCCGCCGCGAGTACGAGTTCGACCCGGCGGATGTGGGCGATTTCTACCATGCCGCGATGGAGGGGTACGCCGCCCTTGCGCTGAAGGAGCCGGATTTTCCGGATTTGCCGGACGAAAAAATCCACGCGCTGATGGATACGGTGCTGCTGCTGCTGACGACCGCGTGGGCAGATGGTCCGCTGAATGAAACGCCGTCCCTGCGCCTGCAGGGCGAGAAGTACCGCCGAACGGTGCACCGCGCCGCGTGGATGTTCACGCATCACGCGCAGCACAGCCGCTTCCGCACCGTCGGCGAGGAAGTTGTGTTTGGCGAGGAGGACGGTCTGCCCCCGGTGGTGCTGACGCTTCATGATGGACGGAAAATCGCCCTGCGCGGCAAAATCGACCGCATCGACCGCTGGGAGGGCGACGAGGGCGTGTATCTGCTCGTATCCGACTACAAGAGCAGCCACCGCGACATTGACCCGACGCGCCTATGGTACGGGCTTCAATTGCAGCTGCTGCTGTATCTGCAAGCCGCGTGCGAGGGGCTGGACGGCAATCCGGCGGGCGCATTCTACTTCACGATTCAAGACCCGATGGTAGATACGGCGGATGTAAAGGAATCCGCGGAAAAGGCGATTGCGAAAAAGCTGCACCTGAAAGGCATTGTGCTGGCGGATGTGGACGTGGTGGAAGCGCTGGATTCCAATCCGGGATATTCGTTCACGAAAATCTTTAATGCGGATAGCAGCGTCGCTTCCTCGTCTGATGGCTACACGTCGGAGGAAATGGCAGCGCTGCTTGCCCACGCCAAGAAGATGGCGGCGGAGCTGGCCGACCGCATCCGCAGCGGCGAAATCACCCCGTCCCCCGCCGTCATCAGAGACTGGAACGCCTGCCAGTGGTGCGACTGCGCCGGAATCTGCAAGCTCGACACGTCCATCCCCGGTCATGAAAAACGTGAACTTCCGCCGCTGAAGAAGCAGGATTTATTAACCCTCATGGCGAATGATACAGATGCACCCGGCAGCGAGGAGGACACGTCACCGTAAAAGCGGTGAATTTTTCTCCCGAACACAAAGGAAATTCATCAGAGGCATTGCATCCGGGCGCAAAATGGTTTATAATAGAGATACGAAACTCTCACTCACAAGGAGGCGTTTACCCATGATTCAGATTATCGCAGGCAAGAAGGGCTCCGGCAAGACCAAGCGGCTGATTGACATGACCAACAACGCGGTCAAGACCAGCTCCGGCAACGTCGTTTTCCTCGACAAGAACGACAGCTATATGTACGAAGTGGACCGTGCGGTTCGTTTCGTCAACGTCGAAGAGTACAGCGTTTCCAGCGCGGAAATGTTCCTCGGCTTCCTCGGCGGTATGCTCGCCAGCAACTACGACGTCAAGACCGTCTTCATCGACGCGTTCCTCAAGCTGATCAAGATTGACCTCGCCGACGCGAAGTGGTTCTTCGACAGCCTCGAAAAGTACGCGCAGAAGCATGATGTGACGTTCGTGCTGTCCGTCAGCGCCGATCCCGAAGCGCTGCCCGACTTCTGCAAGGGCTACATCATCTAATTGGAACAGCCCACGAGGGCGGCGGAGCATGTAAGCCGCCGCCCTTTTGGTATTTTGCGCGCAGGTGTCAAGGGGGCAAGGGGGGTCAAGGGGGCGAGCGCAGACTTCGTCTGTTTTCATTGCCCCCTTGTCGCTCCCGCAGGAGCGAAACCCCTGCCCCACAATCGCACAATCAAGATAAAAATAAAATTCCCAATCGCAGAAGCGAATCTTCTTTCAATTGCTGAAAACTCACTTGAGCTTTTCCGCAATTTCTTTCGCCACGCGGCGCGCTTCCAAATCCGCATGGAAAATATCCGCCAGCGTATCCGCCGGCATCGCTCCGCACGCTTCCAGCGTCCCTTCGACAATGCGGCTGATTGCCCCGAACGGAATCTCGTCCCGCAGGAACGCCGCCACTGCCATCTCGTTTGCGCCGTTGAGGATCGTGCAAGCCGCGCCGCCTGCGTTCAGGCACTCCCCCGCCAGCCGAAGCGCCGGGAAGCGCACCGGGTCGCCGGGTTCAAACGTCAGCGTGCCGATGGAGAACAAGTCCAGCGGCTTGCTGCCCGTCGGGATGCGCCGCGGGTACGTCATCGCATACGCAATCGGCACGCGCATATCCGGCACGCCCAGCTGCGCCAGCACCGCGCCGTCCGCAAATTCCACCGCCGAATGCACGATGCTTTGCGGATGCACCACCACCTGAATCTTCTCCGGCGGCATGTCGAACAGCCAGTGCGCCTCGATAATTTCCAGCGCCTTGTTGAACATGCTCGCCGAGTCGATGGTGATTTTCGCGCCCATTGACCAGTTCGGGTGCTTGAGCGCCTGCGCGCGCGTCGCGTTCTGCATCTGCTCGCGCGTCCAAGTGCGGAACGGCCCGCCGGACGCGGTCAGCAGCAGGCGCACGGGCTGATTGCCCCCTGCACCCTGCAAGCACTGGAAAATGGCGGAATGTTCGCTGTCCACGGGCAAAATCGGCTTGCCGATGCGCTTCGCCGCGTCCATCACCAAGTGGCCGCCCGTCACCAGCGCTTCCTTGTTCGCCAGCAGCACCTGCCGATTCGCCCCCAGTGCGTCCATCACGCTTTGCAGCCCGGCGATGCCGACCACGCTGACGAGCACCATGTCCGCCGGCACTTCCGCCGCCGCAACGCGCAGTGCCTCTTTGCCCATGACCCAGCGGCAGAAGCGCACATCCTCCGGGATTTCGCTCATCGGGATGGGTTCAGTCAGACCCGCGACTTCCGGCCGGAACTCCCGCACCTGCTCGAACAGCTTCTCCCGGCTGCTCCGTGCCGTCAGCGCGACGACGCGGAACTCCTCCGGATGCAGGCGCACAAGTTCCAGCGCCTGTGTGCCAATCGACCCCGTAGACCCCAGAATGGCGATGGTTTGCATGTCGATTCGCCCTCCTACATCAGTAACGGACTTGGGGCGCTGCCCCGAACCCTGCAAGGGGCAAAGGAAATGGGACGAAGTCCCCCCCCTTGACCCTTTTTCGCGATTCAGTTGCGCGCATTTGCATACTATACCCGCGTGTTAAGCCTTAGATGCCCGCCATCAGGCGATAGCACAGCATCAGCACCGCCATGAACAGCACGCTGTCCAGACGGTCGAGCATTCCGCCGTGACCCGGAAACAGGTTCGAGAAGTCCTTCATCCCGCAATGGCGCTTGACCAGCGAGAAGAACAAATCGCCCATTTCCCCGACAACGCCGCCCAGAATGCCCAAAATCAGGTACACATACCACGCGGGCAGCAGCGGACGCGCCTCCCCCGCCACGAGGTATGCCACAACGCCAATCAAAATCGACGTGAGCAGCGCGCCGACCACACCGCCAATCGCGCCGGAAATCGTCTTGTTCGGGCTGACGGTGGGGCAGAGCTTCGGCCCCTTGACCGCCTTGCCGACCCACATCGCAAACGCGTCCGCCATGCAGGGAATGCCAATCATGAGTGCCATCAGGGTGACTTGCAGCGCTTTCGGCTCAATGTGCGTGAACGAAATCGCGCTCATGCCGGGCAGGGCAACCGTCAGCATCGGCAGCATGCTCAGCACGGCGTCATCCAGCTTCGGTTCGGAGCGGAAAATGACGCAGATCATCGTCAACAGGCAGATGGCCATAATGACCGGCAGAATCATTTTCGTGCCGATAAGCAGCGTCAGCGGAATGGAGACAATCATGCCGACCCACGTCGGCCACGCGACGGGGCGGTGTCCCGCCTGCGCGAGCGCGTGAAACTCTTCCTGCACGCCGAAGCAAATCAGCACCAGCACGATCAGCGCCATGACCCATCCGCCCACCGCAACCATCAGCGTTGCGCCGGCGGCCATAATCAGCCCCACGATCGTCTTTTGCCTCATGGTTCTTTCCCCCTCATGTTTTCCTTGAACTTCCTCGAAATCTGATGATACCATACGCCTATGAATGCAATATGAACACTCTTCCGCCAAATGTTCAGCATTCACGAAAGGCGTTTGCCGAACCGCCGCTCGCGGCCGCCGAACGCAGCAAGCGCTTCGTCGTAATCCGCGACCGTGAAATCCGGCCACAGCACCGTCGGGAACTCAAATTCCGCGTAGGCGCACTGCCAGAGCAGGAAGTTGCTCAGGCGCATTTCCCCGCTCGTGCGAATCATCAGGTCAACATCCGGCTGACCGGCGGTATACAGGCGCTGCGCGACCGTCTCTTCGCTGATTTCATCCGGATTCAGCCGTCCCTGCGCCGCTTCCTCGGCAATCAGCCGTGCCGCGCGGGTCAGCTCCGCCCGTCCGCCGTAGTTGAGCGCGATATTCAGGTGCAGCCCGGTGTTCTTCGCCGTCCGCCGCTCCGCCTCTATCAGCGTGTCGCGCTGCTTTTCCGGCAGCGCCGCCTTGTCGCCCAGAATCAGGATACGAACATTCTTCTCGTCCAATTCATCAATTTCGGACGCAAAGAAATCCAAAATCAGCTGCATCAGCGCGCCGACTTCCTCCTTCGAGCGCTTCCAGTTCTCCGTCGAGAAGGCGTAGATGCTCAGCGCCTCAATCTTCAGGTCGTCGGTATGGCGGATGATTTCGCGCAGGGTTTCCGTGCCCTGCCGATGCCCCATCGCCACGTTCAGGCGATGCTGTTTCGCCCAGCGGCCGTTGCCGTCCATGATGATGGCGACGTGGCGAGGCAGCTTCTGGAAGTCCTCGCGGGTCATTTTGCGGTGATGATGATGCGCATGATGCCCCGAAAGTTTCCGGAACCATTGCGACACGCGGTTTGCCATGATTTTCTCCTTGTCTAATCCTATTTCCAAATGAGAATGCGCCAAGATGCGCTGCGAATTTTTCATTCTGGCTAACGTGAATGAAACGCAGCGTAGCAGCGCTACGCTAAGTGGAATGAACGGACGCCAGAATGGAAAAGGCGCAAGCAGATGGCGCAGGTGAATCTGGAAATCGTATTATCCCTCCGCGTCCGACAGCCCCGTCAAGCCCTCCTGCGTCCGCAGGTTGACGTAGCTGTTAAACACCTGCTCCACCTTCTGCGGATTCTCCTCGACCACGAATGTCATGCCGCCGTCGTCCGTCGGCTCGATGCGCGTCACCAGCACCTGCTCCTCGCCGTCGGGGTTGTCCTCCATCTCCAGCAGCACGGCATATTCGATGTCGTCCAGCGGAATCACCGCGCCGAAGCGGAAGCGCATCACCGTGCCGTCGGGGGCAGTCAGCTCAATCAGCGGTTCGCCCATTGCTTCCAGTTTGCTGCCCTCGTCGTTATTCGTCATCGCCGCTGCCCTCATTCACCAGCTGGAGAAATTTGTCGAACACTGCCTGCTGAACGGCCTCATCTTCCACCTGAATGTAGCTTTCCGTGCCGTCTTCTTCCTGCGCGACCTGCATGATGAACACCTCGCACTGCCCGTCCCTGTCTCTTATACACATCTCCGAGCCCACGAGACTCGACGTCATCTCGT
>ERZ1027039.663-NODE-663-length-12217-cov-10.336869_pt1 | contig 12217 bp, 10 predicted proteins | sample MGYA00519438_ERZ1027039 | MGnify/ENA primary metagenome ERZ1027039 (study PRJEB26926, sample SAMN06164810) | human gut metagenome | biome: ENVO:00009003; feature: ENVO:2100002; material: ENVO:00002003 | host: Homo sapiens | place: USA | collected 2012 ...
AGCCTTTGAGAGTACGGCGAAAAAGTACGGTATCGACTTTGCGCTGAAAAAGGACGCGACGGAAAGCCCGCCCCGCTATCTGGTTTTCTTCAAGGGGCGGGACGCGGACGTACTGACCGCAGCCTTTAAGGAATTTTCCGCAAAAAAGCTGACACAGGAGAAAAAGCCCTCAATCCGAAAGCTGCTCTCTACCCTCAAAGAAGCTGCACAGGGCAGAAACGCGGAACGGGCAAAGGTCAAGAACAAGGACAGGGAGGTATCGCTATGAAGCCGGAAATCAAGAAGCTGCTTATCCTAAATCTCCCGTATCTGCTCTTTGTCTGGCTCTTTGATAAAGTGGGCGCGGCTGTCCGGCTCTCCCCCGGCGCGGACGCAAGCGCAAAGCTGCTACATCTTGGGGACGGTTTTACCGCCGCCTTTTCCAGTATCGCGCCGAGCTTCCACCCGGCAGACTTAGCTTTAGGCATTGCGGGGGCGGTCATTGTCCGGCTGATTATCTACACCAAAGGCAAGAACGCGAAGAAATACCGCCGCGGGACAGAATACGGTTCGGCGCGTTGGGGCGGGGCTGACGACATAAAGCCGTACACCGACCCGGTATTTGAGAACAATATCCCCTTAACGCAGACGGAACGGCTCACCATGAACAGCCGCCCGAAGCAGCCGAAATACGCAAGAAACAAAAATATCCTTGTAATCGGCGGTTCCGGCAGCGGCAAGACCCGGTTCTTTGTGAAACCGTCGCTCATGCAATGTACGTCAAAGGATTTTCCAACGTCGTATATCGTCACTGACCCGAAAGGAACACTGATTTTGGAAACCGGGAAAATGTTACAGCGGTACAAATACCGTATCAAAGTGCTAAATACGATTAACTTCAAAAAATCCATGAAATACAATCCCTTTGCCTATCTGCGGAGCGAAAAGGACATTTTGAAGTTAGTCAATACCATTATCGCCAACACCAAAGGCGACGGGGAAAAATCCGGCGAGGATTTCTGGGTGAAAGCGGAAAAGCTCTACTACACCGCGCTAATCGGCTACATCTGGTATGAAGCCCCGGAGGACGAGAAGAACTTCACGACGCTGCTTGAAATGATAAATGCGTCGGAAGCCCGCGAGGACGACGAGGACTTTAAGAACCCGGTTGACCTCATGTTTGAACGTCTGGAAGAAAAAGACCCGGAGCATTTTGCAGTCAAGCAGTACAAGAAGTACAAACTTGCGGCGGGCAAGACCGCTAAATCAATCCTTATTTCCTGTGGCGCAAGGTTAGCCCCCTTTGACATACGGGAACTGCGCGAACTCATGGAAACCGACGAAATGGAGCTTGACACTTTGGGAGATAGAAAAACGGCATTGTTCGTTATCATCTCCGACACCGACGACACTTTCAATTTTGTTGTTTCCATTCTCTACACGCAGCTTTTCAACCTGTTATGCGATAAAGCCGACGACGTTTACGGCGGGCGGCTGCCTGTTCATGTACGCTGCCTGTTAGATGAATTTGCAAATATCGGTCAAATCCCGAAGTTTGAAAAGCTCATAGCGACCATACGAAGCCGCGAAATATCGGCTTCTATTATTTTGCAATCACAGTCGCAGCTAAAGGCAATCTACAAGGACAACGCCGACACGATTGTAGGCAACTGCGACACGACCCTTTTCTTGGGCGGCAAGGAAAAAACGACGCTCAAAGAAATATCGGAAATCTTAGGCAAAGAAACGATTGACAGCTTCAACACTTCCGAAACCAGAGGGCGGGAGCTTTCGCATGGGCTGAACTATCAGAAGTTAGGCAAAGAGCTTATGACGCAGGACGAAATCGCGGTCATGGACGGCGGGAAATGTATCTTGCAGCTTAGAGGTGTGCGCCCGTTCTTCTCTGATAAATTCGACATCACGAAGCACCCGAAATACAAGTACCTGTCCGACGCAGACCCGAAAAACGCCTTTGATATGGAAAAGCACATCAAACGCCGCCCCGCTATCGTAAAGCCGGACGAAGTATTTGACTACTATGAAATCGACGTACAGGAGGACGCAGCACCGTAAAGGAGGTGGTAATCTATCCGAACTGTAAACATTGGCTATATGGTACGCGCCCCTACTTGGGGCGCGGCAGGAAGCCGCAGCGTATCAACCCTTACAAAAATGACAACTGAATACCGCCGCGCCGCAGCAGTTTAAGCAGCGCGGGGACAGCCGCCAAACATAGGCGGCTTTTTTCATACCCAAAACCAAAAACAAACAATTTTTATCGCCGCAAAGCGGCAGAAAGTGAGGAAATTATATGGCATTTTTCAACAGCGCAGTAGGCGTATTGCAGACCCTTGTTATCGCTCTTGGAGCAGGCTTAGGTATTTGGGGCGTTATCAATCTTCTGGAGGGATATGGTAACGACAATCCGGGTGCGAATGCTCATGTGCGGTAAAGTAACACACAAAAAAGTTTGATAGACAGTAGCCCCTACTATTCCGTTCCTCAAATATAATCGTATTTTGTACCAATGTCATTGTATTTTTCAAGTGTACATCTTGAAATACACTCCAATTCTCTGTAAAATATATTTTTGAGAAAATATGACGGAGGAAAAAGTGTTATGCTAAAAGTAAATCATTTGTTTAAGAGCTATCAGACTGGAAAAATTACTTATGAAGTCTTAAAAGATGTATGTTTTGAAGTTGAAAAGGGAGAATTTGTTGCAGTAATGGGTGCTTCCGGTTCGGGGAAAACAACCATGTTGAACTGCATTTCCTGTTTTCATAGCTATGATAAAGGAGAAATTACTTTGAATGGTTGCAATCTTTCAAAACTGGACGAAACAGAGATTGCTAAGGTAAGAAATGAGCAGTTGGGATTTGTTTTTCAAGATTTTATGCTTCTTGACGGTCTTACTGTATTTGAGAATGTGTGTGTGCCAAAGGTAATCCGAAATGAGGATTATCAACCTATGGAACAGAAAGCGGCTACATTGTTAAAAATGTTTGGAATAGACCACATTGCAGACAAATATCCGGCAGAGATTTCCGGTGGACAGAAGCAGCGTGTAGCGGTGGCTCGTTCTTTGATGAATGACCCATTGGTTATTTTGGCAGATGAACCCACTGGAAATTTGGACAGTCGCTCTAGTGAAGCTGTAATTCAGGCTTTTATCGAAGCCAAGAAGAAGTTGAGAGCAACTATTTTAATGGTAACCCATGATACCTTTTCAGCAAGCTACTGCGACCGTGTCATTATGATGAAAGACGGAGCTGTTGACTGTGAACTGATAAATAAGGGAGATAGAAAAGCATTTTTGGAAGATATTCTTATTGTACTTAAAAAGTTGAACGGTGGTGATGACAATGACAATGCTTAATCTTTTCACCAAGCTCAAGAAATACAATAAGGGAAATTATAGGCAGTTTTCCTTTTGCTATGCACTTTCTGTGATTCTCGTATCAACTCTTACACTGTTTATGTTAAGTCCTTTCGTGCAAAGCAGATTACCCATAGGCGGCGATTCTCGAAAAATGTTGTATATGGTATATGCAGTGGCAGTTCTTGGATGTGTACTGTTTATCATTTATGCGACAGGACTTTTTTTACGCTTTAAGAGCCGGGAAGTCGGAATTTTCATGGCACTTGGAACACCAAAGCGTGTACTTGCAAAAACATTAACCAAAGAAATCGTTCTGCTCATTCTCAAACTTGGAATTGCAGGAATTATTATTGGCGGTGTGATTGCTTTTGTATTTGGAAAGGTATATGAGGGCTTTGTGCAGAGTGCAACAGGAGATAGTTTTTCCCTGCCGCTTACAGGGTTCATTGGTTCATTTCTGTTTGTTACTATAACGGTTTGTATTGTCATGGGAATGGCTGTACGCTTCTTGAAGCGTGCAAATTTAATTGAAATATTAAATGAAGAACGCAGGACAGAGCCGATTAAGAAAAATGTAGATACCAAATATCTTGTTTGGGGTATCATTTTGATTGCCGTAGGACTTTTAGGTGGCTTGATTATTCCCTACATTGTAAGCACAATGTTGAAAAGGTCATTGAGTGGTTTTCCTTATATTTTTTATGTTCTTGTGTTTATCGGATTGTATCGTGTTATGGTATATTCAATCGCTGTTCATAAAAAAGGACGACACCCACAAAAATACTATAAGAATCTGATTTCTTTTGGCATGATGAAATTTCAAGGAATTTCTGTTGTAAGAAATATGTTGATTGTCACATTGCTAATAGCAGGTTCATTATTTGCGATATTTTTCTCTGCTACAAATCTAATCCAGGGCTTAGGAAGTGCTGCCAGTGAAGCAAACGATATTTCTTACCGTTATCTGGGCGATGCAGAGAAATTGACGCAAGAGCAAGTGGAGAAATTGGCAGAGGATTATCAAGTAGGAATTGACAATTATCGTGAAGCAGAATTTTTGCGTCTTTTAGGAAGTGGAGTTAGTCGAGAAAATTATGACAAGAGTGGAAAACTGATTGAGGAATATAGAAAACAGGACTATATCAAAAACTTTATCAGTGCAGACGAATTTGAAAGAGTGACAGGCATTGCAGTCAATGTACAACCGGGAATGTATCAATATATCAGTCGTGAGGGAAATAATGAAAACTATTGGTTTTTGCCGGACGATTTGGATTTAGTACAAAACCCGGACAGCGGTTTGCAAAAGCCATTATCTTATGCTGGAACCGTAGAATATAGCAGCTTTTTTTACCACTATGGACAGGACGGAAATGCAAATTATATCTTGAATGACGAGGACTATACCGAGCTGGAAAAAGGTCTATCTGATGAAATGCACATGACGCACATTCTGTTTGATTTAAGTGATACTGGAGATACTTACGGTTTTTCAAAAGACTTGTATGCAAGGTATTGTAATTCTGTTTCAGACAGCATGAAAAAGATGTCGGCTTATGATGAATATAGAGAAGCAACTGACAGCGAATACAGCTATTCAGAACCGGTGGAAATTGAACCGGAGCGTTTGGGAATGGAGATAGACTGGAAATATGCACCTGTCTTTGTTCCAATCCAAGAAAAGAGTTTTGTGCAATCCTATGCAACATTGCTTTTGATTTTTATTTTTGTGGCGATTGTTTGTCTTGTTTCAGCTGGAGTCATTGGTTATACAAGAAGTATTACCGTAGCTATAAAAAGCAAGAGCGTCTTAATGGATGTTAAAAAGCTTGGAGCCGATAGAACATATTTAAATCGAGTATTAAAAGAACAAGTGACGAAAGTATATGTGCTTCCAACAATCGTAGCCGCTGTATTGATGTTTGTCTATTATACATTAACTTTATGGCAAAATGACGGAACAATTACTCTAAATGAATATCCGATGATAGCGGTCAATGTGCTAACCTGTTTGGCAGTATGTATTTATCAATATGTGCTTTATCGTTATTCCTTGAAAAAAGCAGGAAAAGTCATTTTTGAGTTTTAATGATTGGAAAATAGCAAATCCAGCCGAGCCAGTCAACGGCAAGTGAATGGGCTTCGCCCACCGTTGACAGCCCCGCCTATCTTTGCAAATGTGCAACCAAGAGGACGATAGCCCGAAGTGCTACCGCCCTCTTTTATTTACAACTGAATATCCCGCCGCCCCGCAGCGGCACACGAAGCAGTAAATCCGAAAAAGATTTGCTGCTTTTTTTGCGCCCATTTTTGGCAAATTTCAAAAAGTTCCGTATTAGACAGTGAAACCAAAAAAGGCTGCCATTTTTTTCAGACAGCGGGCAAAACGCAGCTTCCGAAACGCCTTATTGTCGGGAAAGACCGAGCCGCCGGAAAAGTTCTTGCCGGAAAGTCCGTCATTTTTGCTTTTTGCGGTGTTGTAGGGAGTAAGGGGGAGAATGCCAGCCCGCCGCCTTTTATGAAAAAAGCTGGTTATAGATTTCCCGAAAAAGTGGCAGTAGCAAGTGAGGGCAATCCGGCAGCCTTTTATAAAAAAGCTGGTTGCGATTTTCTGAAAAAGTGGCAGTAGGAAGTGAACGGCAGTCCGGCAGTTTCTTAGAGCAAGATTCTACCACGGTGCCAAAATTCGCTTATCGCTCCTTTTGCCCCGGTGGGAATCTTGTTGGGGAGTGCCTTCCCCAAACCCTGCTATGGCGGCTAAAGCCGCTTGAAAAATTCCCGCAAATTCTTTTCGGATTATTTCAAAAACAGTTCCGCTGCACACCCCGTTTTTCTCCTATTAGTGAGAGGACACCACGCACAGAAAGGAGGTCAACCACCTATGAAACGATATAACACGCCCCACCGCAGCCGGGTAGTCAAGACCCGGCTGACCGATGAAGAATACGCCGACTTTACCGCCCGGCTTGCCCCTTATGGTATGAGCCAGTCCGAATTTATCCGGCAAGCCATTACACGGGCAACCATACGCCCCATTGTTACCGTTTCCCCGGTCAATGATGAATTGCTTGCCGCTGTCGGGAAGCTGACCGCCGAATACGGCAGGATCGGCGGCAACCTCAATCAGATTGCCCGGTATCTGAACGAATACAGCGTACCGTATAACGCCCTGTCCGGCGAAGTCAGAGCCGCCATTTCCGACCTTGCCGCCTTGAAGTTTGAAGTCTTGCAGAAAGTGGGTGAAGCTGTTGGCAACATTCAAACATATCAGCTCTAAAAATGCCGACTACGGAGCAGCGGAAGCCTACCTCACTTTTGAGCATGACGAGTTTACCATGAAGCCCACGCTGGACGAAAACGGGCGGCTTGTCCCCCGTGAGGACTACCGCCTTGCCACGCTCAACTGCGGAGAAGAAGATTTTGCCGTTGCCTGTATGCGCTCCAATCTCCGCTATGGCAAGAACCAAAAACGGGAAGATGTGAAGTCCCACCACTACATCATCAGCTTTGACCCACGGGACGGAACGGACAACGGTCTGACCGTTGACAAGGCGCAATCGCTGGGCGAGGAATTTTGCAACGAGCATTTCCCCGGACACCAAGCCATTGTCTGTACCCACCCGGACGGACACAATCACTCTGGCAACATTCATGTGCATATCGTCATAAACAGCTTGCGGATTGCAGCCGTCCCACTTCTGCCCTACATGGACAGACCAGCGGACACCAAATGCGGCATGAAGCACCGCTGCACAGACGCAGCTATGGAATATTTCAAGTCCGAAGTCATGGAGATGTGCCACCGGGAAAATCTGTATCAGATTGACCTCTTGCATGGCAGTAAGAACCGCATTACCGAGCGTGAATACTGGGCGCAGAAGAAAGGGCAGCTTGCCCTTGATAAAGCCAACGCCCCTATGATAGCGGACGGTATCACACCCCGGCAGACTAAGTTTGAAACCGACAAGGCGAAGCTGCGGCAGACCATACGCAGCGCCCTTGACCGGGCAAGCAGCTTTGACGAATTTTCAGCGTTGCTTTTACAATCGGGAATCTCCGTCAAGGAGAGCCGGGGGCGGCTTAGTTATCTTACCCCGGACAGGACGAAGCCCATTACCGCCCGGAAGCTGGGGGACGATTTTGACCGCACCGCTGTACTTGCCATTTTGGAGCAGAACGCCCACAGAGCAGCCGAAAAGACCGCAGCCATACCCGAATACCCCGACAGCATTATGGAGCATTTACAGCGGAAAAAAGCCGCCAAAACCGCCCCGAAACAGGACGGATTACAGCGTATGGTTGACCGGGAAGCCAAGCGAGCCGAGGGCAAGGGCGTGGGCTATGACCGTTGGGCTTCCCTGCACAACCTCAAACAGATGGCGGCTACCCACAACTTCCTCATTGAGAACGAACTGCTTGGCCTTGACAAGCTGGACGCAGCCGTGGAGAGCAGCCGGAAAGCTCTTTCCGAAGCAAGGGAAAGTCTGCGGGGCATTGAGCAGACCATAGCCGACAAGAAAAATCTGCGAAAGGTTGTCAGCGATTACCGCCGCACCCGTCCCACCATTGACGCTCATAAAAAGCTGTCCGGCAGGAAAGCGGAAGCCTATTACCGGGCAAATGAAGCGGATTTTATCATCTATGAAGCTGCCTTGCGTCAGCTAAAGGTGCTTGCACCGGGAAAGAAGCTGCCAGCCACTTCCAAGCTGAATACGGAGATTGAAGCCCTCATTTCCGAGAAGAACGCAGCTTACAACACCTACCGCACCGCCAAAGCGGAGTATGAGCAGCTTGCCACCGCCAAGCGCAACGCAGAGCAGATATTACACGGCACACCAAGCCGACAGAAGAAACAGGAACAGGAGCGTTAAAAACCGCCCCGAAATGATACCGAAACCATACAAAAGGCAGGGGGTATGCCATACCCTATCCGCAATACCCCTAACCTTTCCAACGGGGCTTACAGGGCAGATTTTCCCCGAAAATGACACCGGGAGCATACAGATTTTGCCCCTGTCCCCTCATACCCGACCAAACCGAAGAAAGGAGCATTTTTTCATGCCGAGAATGAGCAAGAAGCGGCGGCTGGAATGGGCGTTCTTCCTCAATGAGCGAAACCGCATTACTTTCAATGCCCTTTGCCGGGGCTGTACCCATGACTGCAAGCAGAGTTTTAGAGCTATCGTGGTACTCTGCCCCCGGTATTACTCAAAGAGATGGAAAGCCCGCCTCGCAGATAAGGAGAACCAAAATTATGTCAGATAACCGCAAATATTACTACCTCAAACTGAAAGAAAGCTATTTTGACGATGACGCTATCGTGCTGCTGGAAAGTATGCAGGACGGTATGCTGTATTCCAATATCCTCTTGAAGCTGTACTTAAAATCGCTGAAATACGGCGGCACTTTGCAGCTTGACGAGAATATCCCCTACACCGCCCAAATGATAGCCACCATTACCCGCCAGCAGGTCGGCACAGTTGAAAGGGCTTTGCAAATCTTTATGAAGCTGGGGCTTGTCGAACCGCTGGACAACGGGGCTTTGTATATGAGCAATATCGAGCTTTTCATCGGTCAGTCCTCTACCGAGGGGGAGCGCAAGCGCAGGGCAAGAATGAAGATTTCAGAGCAAAAACGGCTTAGTGGACAAGTGTCCGAAGCAAAAGCGGACATTTGTCCACCAGAGATAGAGATAAAGAAAGAGATAGATATAGAGATAGAAAAAGAGAGAGAGTCAGAACCGGGACGAGCCGCCCCCGCTGCTTACGGCAGATACAAAAATGTGATTTTGACAGATACGGAGCTTTCCGAACTGCAAGCAGAACTGCCCGACAAGTGGGAGTATTACATTGACCGGCTATCCGGCTATATCGCTTCCACTGGGAGGAAATACAAGAACCATGCAGCCACTATCCGCAGATGGGTGGCTGACGATACCGCTAAAGCTGCCCCGAAAAGGGGCATACCCGATTACAGCTACAAGGAGGGAGAAAGTCTATGAAACCAGCTTTTGAAGATATGAATTTACAGATACCAGCAGTCACCGCCGAGCCGGAGGACTACACAGGTGAGGACGGTCTGCTCTACTGCGGCAAGTGCCGGACACCGAAAGAAGCCTATTTCCCGGCTGATAAGGCTACCCTGTTTGGGCGTGACCGACATCCGGCAGAATGTGACTGCCAGCGGGCGCAGCGCATGGAGCGTGAAGCCGCCGAACAGCAGCGAAAGCACCGGGACAAGGTGGAAGAACTGAAACGCCGGGGCTTTACCGACCCGGCTATGCGGGAATGGACTTTTGCCAATGACAACGGCAGAAACCCGCAGATGAAAACCGCCCATTTCTATGTGGAACATTGGGAGGACATGAAAGCCGGGAACATCGGCTATCTGCTTTGGGGCAGCGTCGGCACAGGCAAAAGCTACCTTGCCGGATGTATCGCAAACGCCCTCATGGAGAAAGAAATCTCCGTCCGCATGACGAACTTTGCCCTTATCCTCAATGACCTTGCAGCCACTTTTGAGGGCAAGAACGAATATATTTCCAACCTCTGCCGCTATCCGCTGCTTATCCTTGATGATTTTGGAATGGAGCGTGGCACAGAGTATGGCTTAGAGCAGGTCTACAATGTGATTGACAGCCGATACCGAAGCGGCAAGCCGCTGATCGTCACGACCAACCTCACGCTTACCGAGTTGCAGAACCCGCAGGACACGCCCCACGCCCGGATTTATGACCGACTGCTTGAAATGTGCGCCCCTGTCTGCTTCTCCGGCGAGAACTTCCGCAGGGAAAGCGCACAAAACAAGCTGAACCGCTTAAAGCAACTGATGAACGATTGAAAGGAGTTCGCCTATGACCGATAAAAAAGAGCATATCAGACACAGCATGAAAAGCACCGCACCCGCCGATTGCGTGACGGAAATCCGTATAGGGAACTCTGTTCTTGTCGTGTCCGGCTTTTTCAAGCAGGGCGCAAAGGAAACCGCCGCCGACAAAATGGCTAAGGTGCTGGAAGCGGAAACCGCTACACAAAAATCGGCAATTTGACGGGCGGTAAAGAAGCATTTTTCACATTTTGCCGCTATACACGCCGCCCCACTGTATGGTACAATCGAAGTACGGAATAGTGGGGCTGGCTGTCGGAAACGGAGGAAACCATGTTAAGACAGACAACCCAAAACCTTATTACTGCCCTTTATCCGAGATTATCCCATGAAGATGAACTGCAAGGAGAAAGCAACTCTATATCCAACCAAAAGCGCATTTTGGAAACCTACGCCAAGCAGAACGGTTTTACCAACCTCTGTTGGTACACGGATGACGGTTATAGTGGTGCGAACTTCCAAAGACCCGGATTTCAAGCCATGCTTGCAGACATTGAAGCCGGGAAAGTCGGCACAGTCATCGTCAAGGATATGTCCCGTTTAGGGCGAAATTATCTTCAAGTGGGAATGTATACAGAAATGCTTTTCCCGCAGAAAGGCGTCCGCTTTATCGCTATCAATGACGGAGTGGACAGCGCAATGGGCGACAACGATTTTACCCCGCTGCGTAATCTTTTCAACGAATGGATGGTGAGAGATACGAGCAAAAAAATCAAGGCAGTTAAGAAAGCAAAAGGCATGAGCGGCAAGCCTGTTACCAGCAAGCCCGTGTACGGCTACCTCATGGACGAGGACGAAAATTTCGTCATTGACGAGGAAGCCGCCCCGGTAGTCAAGCAGATTTACCAACTCTGCCTTGCCGGAAACGGGCCTACCAAGATAGCCCGTATGCTGACCGAGCAGCAGATCCCCACGCCGGGAACGCTGGAATACCAGCGCACAGGCAGTACACGCCGCTACCACCCCGGCTATGAATGTAAGTGGGCAACCAATACCGTTGTTCATCTTTTGGAAAACCGGGAGTACACAGGCTGTCTTGTGAACTTCAAGACAGAAAAGCCGTCCTACAAGATGAAACACAGCGTAGACAACCCCATTGAGAAACAGGCGATTTTCGAGAACCACCATGAGCCAATCATCGACTTGCAGACATGGGAACGGGTGCAGGAGTTACGCAAGCAGCGCAAACGCCCCAACCGCTACGATGATGTGGGCTTGTTCTCCGGCTTGCTGTTCTGCGCTGACTGCGGTCATGTGATGTACCAGCAGCGGTATCAGACCGACAAGAGAAAGCAGGATTGCTACATCTGCGGCAGCTATAAGAAGCGCACCGCCGACTGTACGGCGCACTTCATCCGAACCGACCTTTTGACGGCGGGTGTGCTGGACAATCTGCGGAAAGTGACCGCCTATGCACAGAAGCATGAAGCCCGGTTCGTGAAGCTGCTTATCCAGCAGAATGAAATGGGCGGCAAGCGGAAACAGGCGGCAGCCACGAAGCAGCTTGAACAGGTGCAGAGCCGCATTGCAGAACTTTCCCGCTATATCAAACGTCTGTATGAGGACAATGTAAACGGGAAAATCAATGACGAGCGTTTTATGGAAATGTCCGCAGACTACGAAGCCGAGCAGCGGGAACTGAAAGAGAAAGCCGCCGCATTGCAGGGCGAACTGGACAAGGCACAGGAAGCCACGGTAAACGCTGAAAAGTTTATGAACGTTGTCCGCAAGTACCTTTCTATCGAGGAACTGACCCACACCCTCTTGCGTGAAATGGTGGAGAAAATCGTTGTCTATGAATGTGAGTATGACGAGAACGAAGTACGCCGCCAGCGCATTGATATTTATTACAGCTTTGTAGGCAAAATTGACTTGCCCGAAGAATAAGCCCGACCTATCCGACACTAAGAGCTAAGTGCCGGATAGGAACGGCAAAATTTTTTACACTTCTATTACTTCTTTATCGCA
>ERZ1027039.696-NODE-696-length-11889-cov-10.088812_pt1 | contig 11889 bp, 8 predicted proteins | sample MGYA00519438_ERZ1027039 | MGnify/ENA primary metagenome ERZ1027039 (study PRJEB26926, sample SAMN06164810) | human gut metagenome | biome: ENVO:00009003; feature: ENVO:2100002; material: ENVO:00002003 | host: Homo sapiens | place: USA | collected 2012 ...
GCATGGTTTCGGGGATTTCCTTATCCCACCCCTTAAAGGTATAACCTTTTCTTGTTGGGTTGTCAGGGGCGGTAATTTCCGTACCGTAATCCTGTGTAATGGGTACAATCTCACTTCCGCCGTTGGTATCAAAGGTTATTGTGTATTTATTCGTATTCCACACGGGATAGAGCGTCAGTGCCTCGTTTTTGGTATAAATATCTTTAAAGTCATATACCTTTTCGCCTCCGTCAACGGTTGACCAGCCTACTTGCGTGTAGCCCACGCGGGTGAACAAAGCGCCGCGCAGGGTAAGAATATTGTTGTGGGGTTTCATATCCGTCACCGCACTGCCGGTGCCGTATGTGCCGGGGAGGTAAATCACCTCATAGTCGCCAGTGATCGAAAGCATGGAAACATCGGCAGGTACGGTATCGCCGGGTTTATAGCAGTTCCCATTTTCATCCGACCAATACAGCTGCGCGTCTTCCGAAATGCTGTTCGGACGAGACAGCCCTTCAGTAGCGGGGGCGGTGAAGCTCTCGCCATTTTTCACGATGATTTGAATATCCCCGGAGCTATTACCCAGCGTGCCGCCGCCAAGGTCAAGGGTAACGACCTTCAGTCCGTCAGAACCCAGTGTGTCAGAGTTCAGGACTTCAAGGACGGGGCGGAAACCGACGTACGGGAAGGAGTTCGCAGCAAGTTTGTCGTTCCAGAAGCGGGCCGACAAGTACCCGCGAACCGCACGGTACGACGCGCCGCCAGAAGAAACATCCTGTCCCCACGAAGACATTCTATTCCAGTTTTGGATATATCCGCTGTCCTTGTTCAGCATCGTGTCCCATTCGTTGCTTTGGGGCACGCCGCGTTTGGAATCGTCTAAACCCGTACAGTCACTTCCCACAGACGGTGTGCGCAGGGTATAGTCCACGCCGCCGCTGGCATAATTTTTGCCGAAAATCAGATCTGCGGTATTCAGGGCATCCCAGCTTACATCATTCGTTACGGCATAATCCGCCACAAACAGGCTGTGGGGATATTTATTCTTCTGTGCATACTCCTCGGTGGTTGCCATCTCCGTTGTGAGCTTGTAGGCGTTCACCGTCCCTGCGTAGGTAAAGGGAACATAGTGCAGCGTCGTATCCGGCAAGGAAGTCGCGCCAAAGATGTTTCCGGTGTTCACCGTCCCGGGAATATTCATCGCCGACAGGTCAAAATAGTATCTGCCGCCGGGGGTAAGGGAAAACTGTTCTGATAAAGCAAACTGCGCCGTGAGCTTGGTAACGTCCGCCGGAACACTGGCACCGGGCGCGTAGAGCTTACCGTTGCTTCCGCGCCACATAAAGAAATTGCCTGTATTTCCGTCCGGGCGGGTCATGCCGTCGGACGCAGGCGCGGTAAACTCGCTGCTTTTCACAATGATTTGAATAGCATCGGAGCTGCCGCCGAGCGTTCCGCCGCCAAGGTCAAGGGTAACGACCTTCAGTCCGTCAGAGCTCAGTGTGTCAGGGTTCAGGATTTCAAGCACAGGGCGGAAACCGACGTCCAGGAAGGAGCGCGTGGCAAGGTTGTCGAACCAGTAGCGGGCCGAATTGTACCCGCGAAACGCACGGTACGACGAGCTGTATCTTGTTGTGTCCTGCCCCCACGAATATATGCCATTCCAGTTTTTGATGTAGCCGCTGTTCTTGTCCAGCACCGCGTCCCACTCATTGCTTTGGGGCGTACCGCGCTCTGAATCGCCTGAACCTGTATTACCACTTCCCACAGACGGCGCACGCAGCGTATAGTCCACGCCGCCGCTGGCATAATTTTTGCCGAAAATCAGACCTGCGGTATTCAGGTCATCCCAGCTTACCGTATGCGTTACGGCATAGTCCGCAATGAATAGGCTGTGGGGATATTTATTCTTCTGAGCATACTCCTCGGTGGTTGCCATTTCCGATGTGAGCTTATAAGCGTTGACCGTGCCCACATAGGTAAAAGGCACATAATGAAGTGTGCTGTCAGGCAAATTGCTGTTTACCGTTCCGGGGATGTTCATCGCCGAAAGGTCAAAATAGTATCTGCCGCCAGGGGCGAGGGTAAACTGTTCGTCAGGCTGACTTTCCACCGTCAGCGTGACATCCGCAAAAGCACTTGCAAGGTCGGTCTTGCAGTCACCGTTATACTGCTCGCTGAATACCTTCATGGTATAGTCGCCCGGTGCAATGTCAGACGGGATTTTGATTTCAACCGTTCCGCTTTCGGCAGTAGGCTGTGCTACTCTGCCGTAATACTGTGCGCCGTTGTTATCCGCCAGGATGACAGAGATATATTCATTTTTCCCTGTGGTCGCCCCTTTGTAATTCAGCGTAACGGTATCGTCGGGGGCGGCGCTGACAGTTTTTTCCGTTACGGCAAAATTGCGTCTACTATCTAAAAGCGTCAGCTTCCATTCGTTTCCGCTGTATTTGGAAACTTCTGCCAATCCTCCGTCAGGCTTTCCGCCCACGGCGGCAGATGCAAAAAGGACAGAGTTCAGATTTAAGTTAAAAGCGGGACGAACAGTCCGATGATTATTGAAAATGAGGACAGAGAACCCAGAGTATTGGACAGAACCCTCACTACGCACGACGGCGAGACGATATTTATCGGAGCCGGGGGAGCGCAGCCACCAACCGCTATCCACCCAATTCGGATGTGCAGGATTCAAGGCACGCAGATCGTTGTTTACAGCAATAGCCTCTTTTGCGGAAAGTGGCCAGAATACAGCGTTATCCACCTGCCCTCCCGCTACACAGTCGGTATTCTCTCCGTCGTAACTTCCGCTTGTCAGCGTCCGTTTCTTTACGGCAGCATTTTCTTCTGTCGTCAGCTTTTCCGCAAGCGCATCTATTGTGGCTTTCAAATTACTCGGTGCGTATTCGTTGTTTAATATGGTATCGACAAATGGTATAACCCCCATAGCGCCTGCCGCAAGCAGGGTAATATCCCCCTTTGAGCTTGTAACACCGCTTCCGTCATAGCCGATAACTCGCCATGCAGCGGGATTATTTTCATGGTTTTGCCCGAAATACACAGTCGGTGCGGTCGCTGTGTTTACATTTTTACTTAACACACTTAGTGGATCTGCACCAAGCTGTATCGCAGCAGAGCCCTCTGCCCCAACCTCCTCGGCAAATACGCTTATCGGCGTAAGGCAGAGCATCATGCATAAAGTCAGCAGGATACTAAGTATTCGTTTTTTCATTTTTCGCCACCTCCGTTATATAAATTTAATCAAGAGCGGTTATTGTAATAGTGCCTCTAAAGCCACCGAGATAAGTATTGTATGCCGAATTTTCAAACCACAACTGCAATGTAATGTCTTTATTTGACGCATCATACATTCTGTTGAAATTAAAGGAATGTTGATCATTGGTATACGGTATTTTTGCCCCGTCCCTTTTTATTCGTGTAAGCTCCCTGCACAGATCGTTATCATAACCGTCCGTCATCTGAATAGAGTAATTGCCGCTGTTGTTAAATTCGTTTGAACCGACTTCGAGAGAACCGCTTAAGCAGACATTGTAAATATGTCCTTTTTTGAGGGTAATATTATTCATGTAGGATGAAATCAAGCCGCCCTTGTTTATTTTTTGGTAGACAGAAATATTGACACGACTGTTATTCAGTACTGTCCTCGGAGCGTTTGCCTCTCCGTAAAAATATCCCGAACAGCTGCCGTTCTGACCTGCGTCACCCTTGTCGCCTTTATCTCCTTTGTCACCCTTTTCGCCTTTTTCACCGATGTCTCCTTTGTCGCCTTTTTCACCGTCAACTCCTGTGGCTTTCACTCCCGTATCGGTCGTTCCAATCCACCAGTTGCCGTTTTCACCGATGAACGGAGTGTTGCCGTCTTTGCCGTCAGCGCCGTTTTGTCCGTTTGTTCCGTCCTTACCATCGGCACCGTCTTTACCGTCAACACCGTCTTTGCCGTTTATACCATCCTTACCGTCTGCGCCGTCAAGCCCTTTCAAAATTGAAAGATCGTAAAGGTTAAGCCATATTTCATCGCCGACATAACGCCACTGTAGGTTATTTTCATTTACACGGAACTCAGGTGTTTTTCCGTTTGCTCCGTCCTTACCGTTCTGTCCGGCATCTCCTTTATCTCCCTTGTCGCCTTTTTCACCGTCAACACCTGCGGCTTTTACGCCAATGTCGGTCACTCCGAGCCACCAGTTGCCGTTTTCACCGATGAACGGCGTATCGCCGTTTTTGCCGTCAAGACCATCGACACCGTTCTTACCGTCGATTCCGTCTTTTCCGTCAAGACCTTTCAAATTTGAAAGATCGTAAAGATTTAGCCATATTTCATCGCTGACATAACGCCATTGAAGATTGTTTTCATTTACACGGAACTCCGGTGTTTTTCCGTTTGCTCCGTCTTTACCGTTCTGCCCTGTGGGTCCTTTTATATCGGAAATGGCAACAAGGTTTTGCCAGTCTTCTCCCTCATAACGCCACTGTATATATTCTGTTGTTCTTTGTACCTCTATGTTTTTGCCGTCAATGCCGTCTTTACCGTCAGTACCGTTTATTCCGTCAGTACCATCTTTTCCGTCAGTACCATCTTTTCCGTCAAGACCGTCTTTTCCGTCAATACCGTCTTTTCCGTCAAGACCGTTCTTTCCATTAGTACCGTCTTTGCCGTCAAGACCGTTCTTTCCATTAGTACCGTCTTTGCCGTCAACGCCGTTTTTACCGTCAATACCGTTTTTTCCGTCAGTACCGTTCTTTCCGTCAGTACCGTTTTTGCCGTCAAGACCGTCTTTTCCATTAGTACCGTCTTTTCCGTCAGTACCGTCTTTTCCGTCAAGACCGTTCTTTCCGTCAGTGCCGTTTTCTCCGACAGCACCTCTGAGCGTGTTAAGAGCTACAAGATCGTGCCATTCCTCTTCGGCGGTATCTCTCCATTGGATTGCTGTGCCATTGTTTCGCACCTCCGGCAACACGGCTTTGCTATTTTCCGCTTTGCTGCATACGGCAGCAAATGCAATGCAAAGTATGATGCAAAGCACAAGACAGAGTGCGGTAGTAATACAGTATATTCGTTTTTTCATTTATCATTGCCTCCTCTCAAATATTGTGAACGGTATTTATCAGTAAACAGGGCAACACCCTGTTTTAAGACCTCCATTTGGGTTTTTAAATAATATTCATCCTCAAACATAGCATAGTGTACACAGGCACGGACAAATATAAAAATGAGCGGTGTAATCACCGTGTACGGAATGCCGATTTTCGGCTCAAGCCGCTTTGCATACTCGGTATAGCGCTCATTTACCCCCTCAAAGAATTTCTTGCCGTGCTCAATATATTTCGGATGGGTATAGACCTGATACATCAGCCGATATTTCTTGCCGTGCTTCTTTGCGGTCCAATACGGAACCTCTTTCACAAATCGAACAACATCCTTCGGGTCGGTGGGAGCTTTTTCCATAAAATCATCCTCGACCTTTTCCATACAGTATGCAGTTGATTCAATAATCAGTTCATCAACACTGTTGAAATAGGAATACAGATTTCCCGTTGTACAGCCACACGCTGCCGCCAAAGCCTTGATGCCCGTACCGGTCAATCCGTTTTCAGCATAGCATTCAAAGCATTTTTCCATTATTTCCCTCTTACGCTCGTTGTGCTGTTCCTCTGTTGTTCTCATAAAGTTCGCTTCCTTTTGATAACTAATCGATTAATTAATTATAGTATAACACAGAGCTACGGCAATTTCAACAATTAACTAAGAAAAAATCGCAAAATATTAAATTTTTATCGCATCTGTCGGAAACTTTACTGCTATAGCAGTACCCTTTTCCGAACTTTCTTCCACACGAATTTTACCATTGTGCAGTGCAACGATTTCCCACACCAAAGAAAGTCCCAATCCAACTCCGCCGTATTCTCTGCTTCGGGATTTATCCACACGAAAGAAGGGCTGAAAAATACTTTCTCTGTATTGTTCGGGGATGCCGTAGCCGGTATCCGCAATCGTAATAACAAGCTGATTGTCTTTGTGCATTACGGTAATATTCACTGTACCGTCAAAACGGTTGTAGCGTATAGCGTTTTCGGTCAGATTGTATAACAAACGGTAAATCAGCGTGTCACTGCCTGTCATAACAGCGTCGCCCGTGCTTTCAAGTGTAACATTGTTCTTCTCTGCAAGTGGTGCAAGGTCAGTGAAAATCTCTTCTACCATAGGAGCTATCTCTATGCGGTCGGCACACGATACTGTGCGAAGCTCACTCATTTCCAACAGGGTTTTTGTCATTTGCGTCATTCGTTCGGTCTGCTCACGCAACAACCGGAGGAACTCCGCCGTTTCAGGCGATACCCCGGGATGCTCTGCCGAAAAAAGTTCAAGCTGTGCCTGCATAAGCGAAAGCGGCGTACGCAACTCATGTGCGGCGTTTCCCGTGAACTGTCGTTGAGCGGTAAATCCCTCATCAAGACGGTCAAGCATCCGATTGAACGACTTGACAAACTGTCTCAGTTCAGGCGGAACATCTTCGGTTATCTTCATATCCGTCAAATTGTTAGGTTGAACCTTTTCAACCCGAGCGGTAAAAGTACGCAGAGGCTTCAGCGCATGCCCGCTTAAAAAATACGCAAGCACACCGCCTAACAATGTTGCCGCCGCCGTAATATACCAATTGGTAGCGATAAAGGATTCCTGTGCTCCGTTAATTACAATAGTCAATTCACGATCAAGCTTTTCGTGTTCGGGATCGAAAAAGTCAGGTTCTCCTTTGTCCGTATCACCGTAACCTGTAACATAAGAGCCTATGGAATCCATATAATGGCTGCCGGAATAGCCGATAAGAACATTCATAAAAATGCAGGTAGCTCCGATAAGAAGTGCTGTCATCAGAGTTATGCGCCATTGCAAGGATAGCTTTTTCATACTTTTTCTTCCTCCATAACATATCCTTCACCAATGCGATTGCGAATCGGGTCATAGCCGAGTGCCGCACGCAGTTTCTTTCGTAATGCAGAAATATGTACTCTTATTGAATTGCTGAAATTGTCAACACTGTTATCCCAAACATGGTCAAGCAGTTCTTCCTGACTGACGGGGCGACCTTGATTAAGAAGTAAATATTCAAGTATTCCGATTTCTTTTCGGGTAAGTGACAGCTCCTGACCGTCAGCAACGGCAACACGGGCTTTGGTGTCAAAAGCAACCTTTCCACAGAGTTCAAAACAACATTGTTTTGTGTAAACCGCCGGCGAGTCAGACTGCGTATTCTTGCCTCAAGCTCCTCCAAATGAAAAGGCTTTGTCAGATAATCGTTTGCTCCGGCATCCAGTCCCTCCACCTTGTCGGCAACCTCACAGCGTGCCGAAAGAATTAACACTCCGGTATCTCTGTCGGTTTGTCGCAGAGTTCGCAGTACCGTCATCCCGTCTGCACCGGGTAAATTCAGATCAAGTAAAACAAGATCGTACTTTTCTATTCCGAGCAACTCATTTGCTTTGTTTCCGTCATAACAAAAATCAACGCTGTATGCCAATCTTTTAAGGCTGCGAACAATTGTCTCGCACAGCGCACGTTCGTCTTCAATTACTAAAATACGCATAGAAACTCTCCTTGTTGTGTTTTCATATTTCTTTGATAATTTAATTATATCATTATATCGCTCAGGCATAAAGTTTTTGTTAAGTTTTCGTTCTTAACAGGGATTTTACATCCTCTGTGCTACAATGAGAGCACAAAAGAAAGGAGTGACCGAATTGACTCGAAAGAAAAAAGCCGTATTTCAGATCGTACTGATTATCTGCGGAATTACGATGCTGTGTTACGGAGCTCTGCGTGGAGAGGCAGAAACCGTGTTAAGCAAGGCAATCCGGCTGTGTTTGGAGTGTGTGGGAATTGGATAACAAAAAACCGAAGAAAAAAAGAGGCGGTGTATCGCAGTTTCTCTCACGCTTTCGATGGCTTATTCAAGCAGGAGCAACTTTGCTGAGTAATATTCATCTGCCGAATTTATTGAAGGGCAGAATTTATCAAGGCAAAGGAAAGGCTGTTTGCGTTCCGGGACTGAATTGCTATTCCTGCCCTGCGGCATCGGGTGCATGCCCCATCGGCTCGTTTCAGGCTGTGGTGGGATCGTCAAAATTCAGTTTTTCATATTATATCACAGGATTCCTCATATTGATAGGAGTTCTGCTCGGGCGTTTTATCTGCGGTTTTTTGTGTCCGTTCGGATGGCTTCAGGAACTGTTACATAAGATACCGACAAAAAAGCTTTCCACTAAAAAGCTGAAGCCGCTGACATACATAAAATATGCAGTTTTGCTTTTTGCAGTAGGTTTGCTGCCAATGCTCATTACAAATGATGTGGGTATGGGAGATCCTTTTTTCTGTAAGTATCTTTGTCCTCAAGGGGTACTCGAGGGGGCAATCCCTCTTGCCGCCATTGATTCGGGAATCCGTGCCGCACTGGGTACGCTCTTTTCGTGGAAGTTTGGCATATTGATTACGGTAATCGTACTGAGTGTACTTTTCTACAGACCGTTCTGCAAGTGGCTGTGTCCTCTCGGTGCATTTTATGCATTGCTTAACAAGGTGTCGCTTTTCGGAATGAAAGTAGACAAACACAAATGCATTTCCTGCGGAAAGTGTGCCAAAGTATGCAAGATGGATGTAGATGTAACCAAAACTCCCAACCATACCGAATGCATACGCTGCGGTAAGTGTATCCGTGCCTGTCCTGTCGAGGCGGTCAGCTTTTGCTACGGCTTTGGCAAAGGAAAAGAAAATGATTGTCCCGCTGAAAAAGCGGAAACAGCAAAACAAAAAATTGAAACAGAAATTGAAACAGAAATTGAAACAGAAAAGGAGTAAATACCATGAAAACAACAAAAATTTTAACCTTACTGACTGCCTTGATGATGTTGTTAAGCTTTGCCGCCTGTGGCACAGCCAAAGGCAATACGACGAATACTACTGCAAATAAGAAAAGCGAAACGGCTATGCTGACAGCTGTGAATCCGAAAACAAAAGACGAGGCCGCCGACCTGCATCAAAAACTGATGGCACAGGAAAATGCTATTCTTTCCGAAAACAGCAAGCTTTGGGAAAAGGTATTTGCTTCAGCCGATAAAGGTATGGCGATGAATGAGGACGGCAAAAACTACGGCGATTTTCTTCTGAAAACAATTGACGGTATCAAGGATCAGTTCAGTGCAGATGAGTTGAAGCTGCTTAATGAAGACGCCGAAGAGATTAAGGAAATTGAAGGAAAACTGACGATTTTGGAACAAAAATTTCCCGGATGCGGAGAAAAACCGTCTGATGGAGATATGAGCGTTCCGGCGGAAAACGGTAAGCCCATCGAAAAGGATGATCTGAAGAAATTCCCGACATTTGACGGCAAGGATCTTGACGGAAATGAAGTTAAGAGCAGTACGCTTTTTGCAAAAAATACCGTTACCGTAGTAAACTTCTGGTTTACCACCTGCAATCCCTGCGTGGAAGAACTTGCCGACCTGGAAGCTCTGAATAAACAGCTTGCAAAAAAAGGCGGAGCAGTAGTCGGAATCAATTCATTTACACTTGACGGTGACAAAACGGCTATCTCTGACGCAAAGAATATTCTGGCAAAAAAGGGTGTGACCTACAAAAACATTTGGTTTGATTCAAAAAGTAAAGCCGGAGAATTCACATCCGGATTGTACTCCTACCCCACAACTTATGTTGTCGATAAAAACGGTAATATTGTGGGAGAGCCGATTGTCGGTGCAATATCCTCCGAAAAGCAGTCTGAAAAGCTGCAAAAGTTGATTGATCAGGCAATTGCAAACAGCAAGAACTGATGTATGCCTGTCCCGACAAAGTATCAATAATGCATATTTTCAGGTTATGTAAATTTTACATATAGATTCCAACAAATATGCCAATAATTAAGCCCATATAATTTTTCATACAACAAAACCTCCTGCAACAGATTTTACTCTGTGCAGGAGGTTTATTCTTATTCCGATATTTTTTATTTCATCGTTATATCTGTATAAAAATTTTACATAGCTGTAACGCTGTTCATCATCACAATAAATATGTATTCTGTTCAAGCATTAAAAAGGAGGCTCTTTCGAGCCTCCTTTCAGCAGTTGTTCTACCCTATTTTATTGTAGAGTTTGTTACTGTCAAAATGCAAATATCAAAACTGCCGATGCGAGAAAAAGTGCAAAGGTAATCGGCTGAATTTTTATGTATTTTTCAACTTTTGCAATTCGTTCTTCCGAATACTATTGACGAAAAAATCACAATGTCGGCAACAAAAGGCTTTGCTGTAATAACTGCTCATATTAAATTCTTATTGAATGTATTAGATTGATTTTTAGTGATTAAGTGTGTATAATGTATATTGGGAGGTATCTATGGGAAAGCAAAATTATTTTTTCAGCGGAATTACGGACATACTGATTCTTGCCATTTTGTGTGAGCATGACAGTTATGTGTATGAAATTGTAAAATTCATAAAAGAAAAATCAAACGGATGCCTGTCCATATCTCAGAACACCGTTTACGCAGTCACCTACAAGCTTGTTAACGAAGGAAAAATCAGCGAATATTCAAAGCTTGTCGGCAAAAAGCGCACACGAATTTATTATCATATTGAGGACGAAGGTCGGGCATATTATGAAAACCTTTTGGAAAGTTTTCATAATGCTTACAGCGGTGTAGAGAGTATTTTAAATATTTTAAAAGATGACAAGGGCAATGAACAATAACGGGGATTCCCTATGTTGTCAAGAAAATAAGGACAGGCAAATACATCAAAAGACTTATTGCGGTTGTACTTATTCTTGCACTCATATCAACTGTTACATACTGCATTGTTTTGCATGAAGACCATCAGATTACAAAAAGACAGGAAGCTGTTATAGCCGAAGATGCAATCGAATAGTATAAATTCCGTTCGGATATTTTTAAAATTTACAGACCGATTTCAAATTTGATTTTGAAGTCGGTCTTTTTTTGTATATACGCTTCTTACGCAATGAAAATACATATTCTGATTGTATTGTATCAATAGACATTGTAAAAAGCAATACTTATTAATATTTTCTTTATCTAAAAGTCATATATTCATATCTACCAATGCTTGAATAGCCATACGCAAACATAGCAAACAATATAAATACTGACCAAAATTTCAAAAATCTTATAGCCGTATCATATTTCGATGTTGTGTACATTTTGTTTAAGTCATCTAAATAAGCAACTATATTATTAATTAGAATAGATAATGATGCGCCGCCCCATGATGCTACTATTGAAATATGTACACCCGCTAAATTAAATGTCAAAAGCAACAACACACCATTTATGACAAAGAATAGTGCAATCAGTTTTGTAAGCGTATCAGAACGAAGGCTCTCATAGAATCGCCAATCTTTCGATTTATAATAATTATTAGCATAAAGGCACAAACACAATATTCCGCTTAATATAAATATCACAGTATTTACCGTGTTATCAGAACTATCAATCAGTTTAAATAATGTGAGCAAGAATATAGCAACTGTCAGTACAACATCAAAAGCAAAATATATCAAATATGACTTTACAATACGTTTGTTGCCGTTTAACTTTTTCGGATTGACTTTACTGTAATCTATAGTTTCAAAGTCTATTTTATTGTTTTCCGTCATGTCAAACACCTCGTCTCGCCCATTCTCTTTTTTTCAGTTGGTTGGATACCAATATAATGACTAATTTTATCAATATCGGTTTTGGGATTATCTGTCCAAAGAATGAACTCAACCATAATCAAAAGAGAATGGCTTAACAGATTTCATATCATTAACTACAAACATGCCTATAGGCTGTCTCTTATACACATCTCCGAGCCCACGAGACTCGACGTCATCTCG
>ERZ1027039.699-NODE-699-length-11828-cov-5.196042_pt1 | contig 11828 bp, 10 predicted proteins | sample MGYA00519438_ERZ1027039 | MGnify/ENA primary metagenome ERZ1027039 (study PRJEB26926, sample SAMN06164810) | human gut metagenome | biome: ENVO:00009003; feature: ENVO:2100002; material: ENVO:00002003 | host: Homo sapiens | place: USA | collected 2012 ...
TTTTTTCAGTTCGCAACACTTACGCTGATGAAGGGTGATAAGGTGGTCGAGAGTATCAAAAAAATTGGCAGTCTTATTCTGTTCTTTAATAGATGGCATCATCAACTTATATTCGCAAAGTGTTTTATAATAAAGTCTTGTTCTGGTTCCACCCTTCTTTTGTTCTGTACAAAATTTAGTAAAAGAATTGCTTGAATTTATATACTGAACTATAAATTTTAAGTTACTTTCATTTTCCTGAAAAACGGGATATTCCTTGCTAACTAAGCCTTTTTCAAGAGTATTTATATTCAAATGGAATGTGCTATCATCACTCATATGTCTATACGTACAAGCATTCAAAGGAACTACACTAAATAACGTATTTTCATTTTCGGTTGTAGCATTTCCACGATACTCTGATTGATACATTAATCCACTTCTTGATGAAGTCAACAACGGCAATCCAGAACTAAAATTATCATAATCTAATAACTCTTTTGTTACTTCTCCAACCTTACGCTGTTCCCAATCGTCTGTGAATCCCTTAAATCGAATCTTCGGTGTATTCATATTTTACACCTCCTCAAGCACACGAATAAATGCCTCGACAGCCTCTTTCGTCGCATCATCCTGGAAGGTCAGTTCTTTCATCATTCCGACTAACGCTGCATTTTCCTCTTTGATCTGTTTGTCTGTCTCGCGCATACTCTGTGTCAATGCATTTAAGTCGATTTCTTCCTCTTCTTCCGTTGTATCCACATATCTTGGGATATTCAGATTGAAATCATTTGCCACGATGTCATCATAAGACGCGAGATATGCTTCTTTCTCTACCGTCTTACGATTATTGTATAATTCCAGAACGTGATCGATATGTTCCTCTTTCATCACATTTTGCTTTTTCTCTTTTTCGAACAATTTGGATGCATCGATAAATAACACATCGCGCCCTTCGCGGTGCTTCTTCAGCACGATAATACAAGTAGGAATCGACGTATTGTAGAACATGTTCGATGGCAGACCAATCACGGCATAGATCGAACCATTTTCCAGCAATGTCTTCCTTATGCTCCTCTCCGCTGCTCCACGGAACAACACACCATGTGGCAACACGATTGCCATAGTTCCTGTCTGTTTCAGATGATAGAAACCATGTAACAAAAATGCATAATCTGCCTTTGATTTCGGTGCCAGCTTTCCACCGTAATCCATAAATCGCTCATCCTGTTTGAATCCTTCTGCCGCCGACCAATTTGCAGAATACGGCGGATTCATCGTAACTGCATCAAACTCGGTTTCTTCATCGGTTGGCCAGTCTGCATCCAAGGTATCTCCATTTCGCAGATGCTGATTCTCCGGCAGTACGCCATGCAGAAACATATTCATACGAGCAAGGTTGTAAGTGGATGGCATCAGTTCCTGTCCGTAATATTTGATAAAGTCTGGCTCTGTGGAATAATTTCTACAGCTAAGCATCAATGAACCGGAACCCATACACGGATCATATACCTGCAATCCTTTTTTATTTTCCTGTCCGGTCATCGCAATCCGGCATAAGATCTGCGCCGGTCCATGTGGTGTATAGAATTCTCCTGCTTTCTTTCCCGTTTCCGAAGCAAACTGACCGATCAGATATTCATATGCATTTCCCAGCACATCGCCCTCGGTATGAATCAGATCTGCATCATCCAACACCTTAATTACTTCTGCGATCGTCGCACTCTGCTTCTGATCTCCGGTTCCCAATCGATTTGAATACAGATCTACATCTGCAAAAAGTCCATGAAACAGTTCATCAGACTCTTCAATCCGATTAAATGCTGCCTGTAATTTCTCTCGATTGAATGCGTTGTTTTTCGCATCCTTTAAGATGCTGACATAAGTCATGTCCGGATCTAATGTATAATGCAAAGATTCTTTCAATTCCTCCAGCAGCTCCTCTGCATCTTCACTCTCCATAATTTCTTCGTAGGCGGTCTGTGCCTCTTCCAGACTATCCGGCTTTGCATCATTCAGCAGATCATACACTTTTGATAGATACGAATCTGATAAGTATTTATAGAAAACCAATCCAAGCAAGTATGTCTTGTACTCATTGGCATCCATCTTTCCACGCAGTACATCTGCCCCACTCCATAGTACCTGCAATAAATCTTTTCCTTCTGCCATTTTTATATCCTCCCTCATTCGTCTCTTCTGTTATAATTTACTTACGCTTAATTCTATCATAATTGCGCGGATGATAAAAATAAAATTTTTGATTTTGAATTTAATAGAATTGATTATTTTCCCTTCATCTCAACATTCCCCTTGCATTTCCCCGTTTCCTGTGCTATAAAGTAAACAGTGTTTACCAAAGGAGTACAATTATGCGCGAGAGCACAAAAGCGACCAGAGCGACAATTTTACAAAGTGCGAAAGAGATTTTCTTGGAATGTGGCTATCAGGAAGCATCCATGCGAAAGATTGCTTCGCGGGCAGGCATTACCCCCGGTGCGATATACAAGCATTTTTCAGGAAAGGAAGAAATGTTCGGCGAGATATTCGCAGAGAGCGGAAATAAGCTGATGGCACTGAGTGAGTCCATGCTGGATATTGACTTTTCGGCGATGTCCGACGAGCAGCTGATGCAGGTATTCTATTCCCGCATATCTATCCGGACCTTTGAGCTGTTAGAAGATGATATGCAGCTCTTCCACATGCTGTTAAAGAATGATTCCGGCACTTATATCCGGAACTTCCGCGAAGTTTATATCGCACGATGCAGCGAATTCGCAACGCGCTTTTATCATGAATTATATGTACGCGGACTTGCGAAGAATCAGCTATCTGAGAAAACATGCTACATGCTGTCGTTGTCTGAGTTCTCGATGATCTGTGAGATGATTGCCGATGATACCAGCAAGGATGGCTTCACCGAAGAAATGAAGCAGGCATTTTTAGAGGCGATGGATGTGCTGATGCACGGCATCGAAGCGACACTTGGATTACAAGTCCAAGATGTGCCAAGTCATTGAGATAGATTTTGCCAAGAAAGGATGATTTAGTTGAAGTACGGATTCTCACAGAAATTATTTGGATATTTTTATCACAGCTCCTGCATGAAGCAGGCAAAAAGACAGCATTTGCAGATTGACAGCAAGGCGATCAAACAGGAATACCGTGCCATCCTGACGCGCGCCAAGGATATCGGCAAATCCCGGCTGATGAGTTCTTATTGCATGGGCGCATATTTCATCGCATTAAACCGGAACACATCCTTATCCCCGGAGGAATGTTATGCCCTGTATAAGGACGGTCTTTCCGCCAATCAGTTGTTCCACAAGGTCGTAGGAAATGCAGACAGCTATCTCGATGTGAAGAAGCTTCCAGCCCGGAAGCAATGGTCTGCTGACTCCCATAAACACAAATACGAAAATGACTGGGTGGTTGACATCTTAGAAGGCGGCGCGAATGATGATTTCGAGCTTGGCTATGATTATCATACATGCGGCATCTGCAGTCTGTGCCGGGATGAGGGCTGTTTCGAACTTGCCAAATATCTCTGCCGCATGGACTATGTGCTTGCCGACATGATGCACATGCGCTTAGTCCGGACACAGACGATCGCCGAAGGTGCAGCCTGCTGCGACTTCCGGTACAGCCGGATTGAGTCAGAACCAAAAAAGAATCCTTAACAATCATCCTCCCGTTTCATTCCGTCCCGCCGCTTCCGGTCCACTTCGATCCATTCATCAAGTGTGAGCGGGACATAATCCGAGAACATACAAAAACAATTAATCATCTGGCAGGGGATAGAAACCATTTCTTCCTCGCCAGATTTTCCTAGCACCGGGCGCGTAGATGCACGCGTCTGGCGTTGGAAATCGTCGATCAGATACTCGTCATATGTGTCATGCACATGTCCATACAGCATGTATGTCTTCGGTTCTCCCTTAGCATTCCGACGATACTGCCCGTTGTAGCACATAACCGGATAATGGCACAGGATTACCTTGCGGTTGTTATCATTGATTTCTCTATAATGTGTGATCCATTCAAAATGCGATGGATCAAATTGTTTGTTCGCAATAAAATGATCATGATTTCCGATGATCAGATACTTCTTTCCATTCAACCGTTCGAGAATGGCATTTGCAACTTCTCCCTTTTTTGAAATACAGAAATCTCCCAAGATCACAACCTCATCGCGTTTACGCACACGTGAATTCCACTGTGCGATCATATATTCATTCATGGTTTCGCCGCTCTCAAAGCCGCGACAGTCCATACGTGTATTCAAATTTTCATGGCAGAAATGTAAATCTGCAATATAATAACGCATGTCAGCGTTCCTCCCTTTCCCCAACACTGTCCTTATTGTATGCTTATTTTGATCCGCAGACAAGATAGCATTTGCATTTCTTTGTAAAAGAAAAGACACTCCAAAGTCTATACTCTGGAATGTCTTCACATCTCGTTCTTATACCTTAATTATATTTCCACTGTTCGCTCTCTAACTGCACATCGACCATATGCTTATAGATACCATTCTTCTCCTTCAACGCTGACGGTGTTCCCTGCTCAGCTACCACGCCATCCTTTAATACAATGATCTGGTCAACCCCATCGACCGTACGCATACGGTGTGCAATAATCAGAACTGTCTTGTTCCGGATCAGCTTGGAGATGGACTCCTGAATCACGGACTCATTATCCACATCCAGCGAGGCGGTTGCCTCATCCATCAGGATGATTGGTGCGTCCTTTAAGAATGCACGTGCGATGGAGATTCTCTGCCGCTCACCACCGGATAATTCGGAACCATTTTCCCCGATCATGGTGTTCCATTTGTCCGGTAATTTCTCGATAAAGTCCGTACAGTTTGCAAGCCTGGCTGCTGCCATAACTTCCTCATCCGTTGCATCCTTGCAACCGATCCGGATGTTCTCCATAACCGTGTTGTTAAAGAGTGTCACATCCTGGAACACGATGGAATACAGGGAAAGTAATGTCTCCGGCTCGACCTTCGATACATCCATACCTCCAACTGTAACAGTACCTTTCTGGATATCCCAGAATCTTGCCGCCAGTCTCGATACGGTTGTCTTACCACCACCAGATGGTCCGATCAGGGCTGTTACCTGCCCCTGCTTTGCTGTGAAGCTGACATCGGAGAGCACCTGCTCGCCACTGTCATAGGCAAATGCCACGTGGTCAAATACGATATCATAGCCCTTGTTCGTCAGTGTCTCTGCACCAGTCTGCTCTTCGTGTGACAGGATCTCATCCATACGCTCACAGCTTGGCTCCAGACTGATCAGAGCGGACAGGTTCTGCAATGCAATCTGCAAAGGCTCATACATTCTTGTTACAACAAGCAGGAACACGAACAATGTCAGTACATTGATCTTTCCATTTACAAGCAGGATACTACCAACCAATGCAACCGTTCCAATGCCGAGCTTCAGGATCATCTGTGCGGAACATACATAAGCTGCATTCTTAAATTCCAGCACGATGGCATTTTTCTCTACGGCTTTGATCTTCTTGTTCAAGCCTTCCATGTACGTCTCTGTCATGTTGTTTGAACGCAGGTCACGGATCGTCTCCAGTCCCTCCTGAATTCCATCAAGACAGGAAAGCTTATATGTCATTGTCTTCTTCTGTACAGACTTCAGACCTTTTCTCGAAGTCAGTACGATGATAAATGCAATCGGCATCACCCATACAGCGGCAAGTGCCATCTTCCAGTTGAAGAACAACAATCCAATTACAATAATCGTTGTGGAGATCATCGAACCGATCAGCTCCGGAATCCAGTGGGAGCTTCCTGTCTCGAGCAATGCACAGTCTGACATGATCGTATTCGTCAGATCGGACAGATCCTTCTTCCCGAAGAAGGAAAGTGGCAGGCGGCGAAGCTTCTCAGCAAGCGCACGTCTACGCACACCACTTTCGACATAGGTGGAAAAGAAGGTTGCGTTATATTGGAAATAAGTTGTAACTGCTACAAGTAAAAATACTACGACGATTCCGCCGATGAAGAATCCAAGCTTATCCTTTGGCACCTTGCCATCAAGCAGATACGAGGTAAGCTGATACAGAAGCCCAACCGGCAGCATCAGCACAAGGTTCGCGATTGTGACTGCCACAAACGCTTTTATCATGTTCTTTGCACCGTTTTCGGACAGTGCGTATTTATGTTTCAATTTCTCGATCATGCGGTTGCACCTGCCTTTCCTACCTGCCAGTTCACGGACTTGTTATATTCGTTCCACATATGTGTGTAGATGCCGTCCTTGGCTGCCAGCGCATCATGTGTACCGGACTCTGCAATCTTTCCGTCCTTCAATACGTAGATCTGATCCGCATTTGTCACCGTCGACAGACGATGTGCGATCATGATTACTGTCTTATCCTTGGAGAGATTCTCAAATGCGCGCTGCACCTGTCTCTCATTGTCCGGATCAGCAAATGCGGTCGCCTCATCTAAGATCAGGATTGGCGCATTCTTAAGGAATGCCCGCGCGATCGACAGACGCTGCATCTCACCACCGGATACATACGTTCCCTTCGAGCCGATCACCGTGTTCACACCGTCCGGAAGCTTCTCGATGATGTCGCTGCACTGCGCTTTCTCCAGCGCTTCCATTACCTCGGCGTCCGTCGCATCCGGTCTGCCCATACGAACATTTTCCAGAATGGAGGTCTTAAGCAGCTTACTATCCTGAAATACATATGATACCTGATTCATCAGCTCCTTGCTGTCAATGTTCTTCACATCCACACCTCCGATCTCGATGCTGCCACTCTTGACATCCCAGAATCTTGCAATCAGTGATGCCAGCGTCGTCTTACCACCACCGGACGGACCAACAAACGCGATATGGGAACCTGCCTTGACGGAAAGCGTGATGCCGTCGATCGCATTTGCCTTTGCCTCATCATAAGCAAATGTCACGTCCTTCAACGCAATGGATGCATCCTTCGGCGTCTGCTTGTTTGCTACCTCCGGAAGCTCCTTCGCATTTAACACCTCAACCATTCGGTTCAATGCATCCTCGACAAGCATCTGTGATTCGCCCGCATACGCAACCTTCATCAGTGTTGTTGTCAGTACCGAAGTCACCAATATGTAGAAGATCAGGTTCAATACGAATTTATCTGTGACTGTGTTTCCGCCTAATGTATAAGCAGCTACGATCAGCGCTGCGAAAATACCATTACAGAATACGGTAAATCCGATCATCGGAATCATCATGGATTTCGTATAATCGATCGTCCATTTCTCATATTCATCGATGGCTGCCTTAAACCGTTTGAATGAGAAGATTGTCTGTCCAAATGTCTTTAAGACCGGTACGCCTCGCACATACTCTACCGCCTCGGAGGACATTGTCTCCAGCGAGTTCTGATACTGCTTCATATCCTCTGCCATCTTCGGTCCCATCATCATCGTACCCATGATAAGGAATGCGAATACGGCAGGAATCAGGCTGATCAGACCAAGACGCCAGTCAAAGCTTGCCATCAGTACAAGCAGCCCGATCGGTGTTGCTCTTGATACGACCTTATCTGGCAGGTTGTGTGCCAGAAATGTCTCTGTCGCTGCGGAGGAATCCATAACGATCTTTCGAATCTTTCCGGTTCCCTCTGTCTCCACATAACCAAGCGGAAGCTTCATGATGTGGTTCATCATCGCGATACGCATATTTGTCTGCACGCGGAATGCTGCCTTATGGGAGCACATCAAAGCTCCGATATAAAGCACCATTGCGAGCAGGGCAAATCCTACCGCCTGCCATCCATACGATGTGATGTGTGTTGCTTTGGAATAGTCCGGTCTTACTTCCAAGACCTCTTTTATGATGCGCCACACATCATAAAACGGAATCAGCGCAACCCATGCACTGATTGCTGCCAGGACGCAGGATGCATAGGAAAAATACTTATGCTTCCCGGCAATTTTCATAAGTCTTGACAATGCACTTTGCTTTTTTGCCTTCATGACAAAACCTCCTTGAACGTTTATTTTGAGTTAGTTTTTGCTAACTTGTATTTTATTTTTTTGGCAGTGCACATCGCTATGCACTGCCTGTTATTCCAATCCAAAAACAGCTTTCCAGCCTGCGAAATTGAAGATTTGTACATTCTTCATAAAGGCTGCTGCCTCATCGTATGGCTTGTCGTGTGTCAGCACCTCGTAGATATACTGCCAGCCGGTTCTACAGAATACGTGGATAAAAAATTCATCCGCGGTCGCATTCTCATTTGCATACTGCTTCGCAAATATGTTGTAATACTGCTCCTCGATTGCCGCGAGCTTATCAAAGTAATCTTCATATTCTGTCCCCGCCGAATGGCAGAATAGAAGCTGAAATTCTTCCTTATACCCGTAGATATACGCCAATACCTGATCGGTTCCCTCGTTGCCCTCCTCGATGGCATGATCCATGTCCGGACACTCGGTTGCCTTCTGTATGCTCTGCATATACATCTCCATCAGACCATCTGCCGCTTCCTGTACGATTGCGGTGAAAAGTCCGCTCTTGTCGCCAAACCGGGTATATATGGAATTGGTACTGACTCCGCATGCCGCCGATATCCGCCGCATGCTGGCATCATGGAATCCATAGGTAAGGAATTCTTCCTTCGCTGCCTGAAGCAGGGATTCCGTCACACCGGCTGTCTCACGTCGCATGAGCTACTCCTTCTCTTCGTTAGTTGTTGCTGTTATTTATATTGTTTTATTTTTCATAACATCGTTATTATAACAGTGTTATTTTATTTGTCAATAGGTTTTTATATTATCCAACCATTACTTTCAACACGATCATCCCTGCCAGATATACGATTGCCAGCACATACACGACGCCATCCGCACGTACATATCGAAGCGGATACATCTTCGTTCTCGGTCTGCCAGCCTGATAACAACGTGCTTCCATCGCAAGTGCCAGATCGCCCGCCCGTCCAACTGCAGATGCAAAAAGTGGCATCAGAATCCGTCCGGTACGTTTCAACTTCTGGAACACATTTCCTGCCTCGAAATCCACGCCTCGTGCCGTCTGTGCCTTCATGATCCGGTCCAGCTCTTCGATCAGAATCGGAATGAAGCGGAGCGTAATCGACATCATGAGTGCAATCTCATGCACCGGTACATGAATCTTTGTAAGCGGATGAAATGCTTTCTCCAGGCCGTCCGTCAGCTCGGTCGGCGTTGTTGTGTATGTCATAAGCGACGAACCTAAAATCAGCTCCATCAACCGCACGACACGGACAACCGCCTGCATAATTCCTTCCCGGTAGATGTGAATAAACTTCCACTGAAAATACAACACTTTCCCTTTTCCGAAGAACACATTTACGATACAGATAAATACCAGCAATATCCACACCGGCTTTAGCCCCTTGATCATATATCGAAACGGCACCTTCGATATCACGATACATGCAATCAATACTACGCCTGCCACCGCAAATACAATTAGGCTTTTGCTAAGAAACAGCCCGATAATATAGAGAAGCGTTGCGAATAACTTGACACGCGGGTCCAGATGATGAATCGGAGAATCCGAAGGATAATATTGTCCAATTGTAATATCTCGAATCATAAATTATCTCCCTGCTTCCTTTCATCCAATCTGTTCTCAGTATCAACGCTTTTTCTTCCTGCTGTACTGTTTGTGCAATTACCAAGATAATCGAGCAGCTCTTTCTCTCGAATCACGTTCTGTGGAATTTGGTACCCGTTTGCGCGCAATTTGTCCGCCAGTTTCACAGTTTCCGGTACATCCAGTCCACAGTCTGCAAGCATCTCCCGCTTGGCAAATACCTGCGCCGGTCGGTCATCCAATATCTTCTTTCCATCGTCCAACACAATGATCCGGTCTGCGTATTCCGCCAGATCCTCCATACTGTGTGAGACAAGCAGAACGCCGATGCCCTGCTCCCGGCTCATCCGCCGGATCCGGTCGAATATTTCGCACTTTCCTGCTGCGTCTAATCCCGCTGCCGGCTCGTCCAATATGATATATTCCGGCTGCATCGCAAGCACACCTGCTATCGCCACACGCCGCTTCTGTCCGCCTGATAACTGTAACGGCGATGCTTGATAATATTTCTCTGGCAGATCAACAAAGCGAAGTGCTTCCTCCACACGCGTCTCGCATGCTTCCCCGGTCAAGCCCTGCTTACTTGGTCCAAATGCGACATCCTCCCACACGGTATCGCAGATCATCTGATGCTCCGGATATTGGAACACCATGCCAACCTTACTGCGCAGATAATTCCCGGAATATCCCTTTGCATGAATATCCTTTCCCTCAAATGTAACCGTTCCGCCAGTCGGTTTCAAAAGCCCGTTCAAAAGCTGGATCATGGTGGATTTACCAGAACCGGTATGTCCGGCAAGTCCAACAATCTCCCCCTTGCCAAGCGACAGATTCACGTCGTCTAAGGCAACCTTCTCGTACGCTGTTCCCGGGCTGTAAATATAGCTAACATGTTGCAGGGAGAGGAGATCTTGATTTTTTTCATCTGTCTCTGCTTCAGCCTTTTTGTTTTTTTTCTTATCTACCAGCTCAGAGCTTGCTTCCCATTCTCTTCCAGTTTTATCATATTCTGCTACTTTTTCCCTTTTGTCAATCGTAGCCTCCTCTACTCTCGCATCTCCAATCTTTTTCTCGAACACATCACTATCTATTAATTTCCTCACACGATAAGAAAGCGGTGCCTCCATCCCCATCTCCGCAAGCAATGCATCCGCTCCGAAGAATTTCTCTGGCCTTCCATCAAATCGCATCTGTCCGTCCGCAAGCAGAATCACCCGGCTCGCAAGTGCCGCCTCTTCCATATCGTGGGTAATCAGAATCACAGTCATTTCCTGTTCCTGATTCAACCGCTGTAACGCTTCCATCACTTCTTTCCGTCCTTTCGGATCAAGCATCGCAGTCGGTTCATCTAAGACAATATAATCCGGGTGCATCGCAAGAATTCCTGCAATCGCAATCCGCTGTTTCTGTCCGCCCGACAGATGATTCGGAGCCGTCTTTCTCCGCTTCCACATCCGCACCTGTTCGAGTGCCTGCTTCACACGTGCCACGATGGTATCTGACTCCATACCCAGATTCTCCGGGCCGAATGCAACCTCTTCTTCCACATTTGCTGCCACCATCTGATTGTCTGGATTCTGGAACACCATACCGACGTGCTGGCGAATATCGTACAGCTTCTCCGCATCCCTGGTTCCCATCTCGTCTACCGTCACCGTACCTTCCGACGGTCGAAGGATTGCATTTAACTGCTTCGAGAACGTCGTCTTGCCGGAACCATTTCTGCCAAGCAGCGCAATGAATTCGCCCTTTTTAATTGTAAGATCTACACCCTTTAAGATTTCTTCCGTCGCAATCACGTTTCCATCGACATCCCGCTTTTTATATTGAAATCTTACTTGTTCTGCCCGTATCACCGTCCGGTCCTCCATACTGTGAAATAAATTTATTGTGGCTCTTGCTCTATCCACATCTTCTTTAACCGCGCTTTATCCACTTTCCCACTTGTGTTCTTCGGGAACGCCTCCAGAACAATCACACGCTTCGGAATCTCAAAATCCGCCAACTTTTCCTTCAACTGCTGCCGCAGATTCTCTGGCACGTCCGTGCCTTCCACCGTCACAAATGCACTCACGATCTCCGCCGGCATGTCCGCATCCTTTTCCTTCGGAAGCAGAACGACCGCCGCCTCTGTGATACCGGCGACTTCCTCCAACGCATTTTCAATCTTCATCATCGACACCTTGCGTCCACGCACGCCGACGATATCATCCGTCCGTCCAAGGACTGTCTCTTATACACATCTGACGC
>ERZ1027039.706-NODE-706-length-11754-cov-4.603043_pt1 | contig 11754 bp, 9 predicted proteins | sample MGYA00519438_ERZ1027039 | MGnify/ENA primary metagenome ERZ1027039 (study PRJEB26926, sample SAMN06164810) | human gut metagenome | biome: ENVO:00009003; feature: ENVO:2100002; material: ENVO:00002003 | host: Homo sapiens | place: USA | collected 2012 ...
GAGATGACGTCGAGTCTCGTGGGCTCGGAGATGTGTATAAGAGACAGTCTATAAGCAGGAGAAATCTGCGATGGCAGTGCTTGCTTATCTGATGACGATCGCGTATTATTGCTTCTTATTCTTCCATTTGGAGAAATACCTTCTGCCGCTCATGATTCTGTATGTATTATTGGTATTGGCTGTTTATGTGATCACATATCCAAAGTACACGGACAAAGATGCGATGGTTGCAATCTTAGCATTTTTCTATGTTTCATTGCTGCTGTCCTTCCTGTATCAGGTTCGTATCTTAAAGTACGGTGGTGCTTTGGTTGTGATGGTATATATCTGTTCCTGGATCAATGATACATTTGCTTACTGTGTTGGTGTGAAGTTTGGAAAGCATAAGATGTCACCAAAACTCAGTCCGAAGAAGAGCGTGGAAGGATTGCTTGGCGGTATTTTTGGTTCTGCATTGATTGGCGCATTGTATGGAATATTCTTCAATGCAAAAGTATATGAATTAACAAATGCACCACTTATTTTTGCAGTGGCAGGCGCTGTAGGAGCCGGATTTGCGGTGATTGGAGATCTGACCGCATCCGCCATCAAGCGAAATAATGACATTAAGGATTACGGAAAGCTGATTCCGGGACATGGCGGTATCATGGACCGGTTTGACAGTATTATTTTTACAGCACCAATCGTATATTATTGCTTTTCAATTATGATTGGAAACTTAGGAGGCGCAATGTGAGAACAATCGCGATTATCGGCTCGACCGGTTCGATTGGTACACAGACGCTCGACGTCGTGCGTGCCAATGCAGATATCCGTATCGGAGCCTTAGCAGCAGGAAATAATATAGAATTACTGGAAAAACAGGTGCGGGAATTCAGACCGGCACTCGTAAGTGTACAAAGCAAAGACAAGGCAGATGCGTTACGGATTGCCTTGTCTGATTTTAATTGTAAGATCGTTTATGGTATGGATGGACTGATTGCGGTCGCTACATATGAACCGGCGGAGCTTGTCGTGACAGCAATCGTTGGTATGATCGGAATCCGTCCGACGATCGAGGCAATCAAGGCGGGAAAAGATATCGCACTCGCAAACAAGGAGACACTGGTAACTGCCGGACATCTGATCATGAAGCTGGCAGAGGAATACCATGTCCGGATTCTCCCGGTAGACAGTGAGCATTCTGCAATATTCCAGTGCCTGCATGGGGAAAGAGAAAACAAGATTGCGAAGCTTCTGATCACAGCATCAGGCGGACCGTTCCTCGGAAAGACAAGAGACGAGTTAAAGGACGTCACAGTGGAGGATGCACTGAAACATCCGAACTGGTCTATGGGAAGAAAGATTACGATTGATTCTGCAACACTGGTAAACAAAGGTTTAGAGGTTATTGAAGCACGCTGGCTGTTCGATGTGATGCCGGAGGATATCGAGGTTGTTGTGCAGCCGCAGAGCATCATTCATTCGATGGTGGAATTCGAGGATGGTGCGATCAAGGCACAGCTCGGAACGGCAGATATGCGTCTGCCAATTCAGTATGCGCTTTATTATCCGGAACGTAGATATCTGGCTGGTGACCGTCTTGACTTTTCGAAGATTGCCGGAATCATCACAAGCAAACCAGACAGAGAGACATTCAAAGGACTGGATTTTGCATATCAGGCAATTAAAACTGGCGGATCTATGCCGACGGTACTTAATGCGGCAAATGAATGTGCGGTTGCAAAGTTCCTGCACAAGGACATAAAATTTTTACAAATCTATGATATAATTGAAGCCTGTATGGGGGAGCATAAGACCATTGCGAATCCGACACTTGAAGAGATTCTGGAGACGGAACGCTGGGTATATGACTATATTGAACGACAATTCGGTTGATAGAGTTTCGATGTAAAAGGAGATTGTATGAACATTATTCTGATTATATTGGTGTTTGGTGTAATCGTGTTTTTTCACGAGTTCGGACACTTTATTGTTGCAAAGATGAATAAGATCGCGGTTATGGAGTTTTCCATTGGTATGGGACCGGCTATTTTTTCAATACAGAAAAAGGAGACGAAATATTCCCTGCGTTTACTGCCGATTGGTGGGTACTGCATGATGATGGGGGAAGATGGCGAGAGTGAAGATGAGAATGCGTTTAACAACAAGCCGCTGCTGGCACGGATTCTGGTGATTGCGGCAGGCCCTGTGTTTAACTTTATTCTGGCATTTGTTTTTTCAATTGTATTGATTCATTTTACGGGCTGTGATCCTGCCAGACTTACAACCGTGGTAGAACATTCTGCGGCGGAGGATGCTGGAATCGTTGTTGGAGATACAGTGACAGCGATTAATGGCAAGAAGATTTATAATTATCGTGAGATTTTACTCTATATGCAGGCAGAGAATCCTTCCAAGCCGGTAACACTTTCGATTGAGCATGCAGATGGTTCAAAGGAATCGGTTGTTGTAACACCAAAGTTGGACAATGAAGGAAATTATAAACTTGGAGTTGCTGGAGGTTATGTCGCGTCCACTGGATTTGGAAATGATATCAAATATGCAGGTCTGGAGCTTCGATATTGGGTGAAAGCGACGGTGACGGGACTTCGGATGATCGTGACTGGTGGCGTGAAAAATGGAGATATCATGGGCCCCGTTGGTGTTGGAAGTGCCATGAACGAAGTGATTGAAGAGGCAAAGGATATCAGCACAACGCGGAAAGAGGCAGTAATCAATGTAATACTGAATCTTTTAAACTGGAGTATCTTGCTGAGCGTGAATCTGGGTATCATGAACCTGCTTCCGATTCCGGCACTGGATGGCGGCAGACTGTTGTTCCTGTTTATTGAGGCAATCCGTAGAAAGAAAATTCCACAGGAGAAGGAAACGATTGTGAACTTCATCGGATTTGCGTTACTTATGGTATTGATGGTTGTAGTATTCTTTAATGATATTAAGAATGCATTTTTCTAAAAGGTTAGAAAAGGGGTTGTGATTATGAGATACGGAACGAAAAAAACACTTCCACACAGAGATACGACGAGAATGATAAATATTGGCGGTGTCGTGATCGGTGGCGGCAATCCGATTGCGATTCAGTCTATGACAAATACAGAGACATCTGATGTAGACGCAACCGTGGCGCAGATTCTGGAGCTGGAGAAGGCAGGCTGTCAGATCATCCGTTCCACCGCGAATACCGAGGCGGCTGCAAAGGCATTTGATAAGATCAAGGAACAGATCCATATTCCAATCGTGGCAGATATTCATTTTGACTATCGGCTTGCGATTCTTGCGATGGAATATGGTGCAGATAAGATTCGGATCAATCCGGGAAATATCGGCGGAGAAGAGAATCTGAAGAAGGTTGTAAAAGTAGCGAAAGAGCGGAATATTCCGATTCGTGTCGGTGTGAATTCCGGTTCCTTAGAGCGGAATCTGGTTGAAAAATATGGTGGCGTGACAGCGGAAGGTATCGTGGAGTCTGCACTTGACAAGGTACGGATGATCGAGGAATGTGATTACGATAATCTGGTAATCAGTATCAAGAGTTCCGATGTTATGATGTGTGTACATGCACATGAACTGATTGCAGAACAGACGAGCTATCCTTTGCATGTCGGTATTACAGAGGCAGGAACGGTCTACCGTGGCAATATCAAGTCTGCAGTAGGGCTTGGTATGATTTTAGGACAGGGAATTGGCGATACGATGCGTGTGTCTCTGACGGGAGATCCGGTTGAGGAGATTACATCGGCAAAGCTGATCCTGCGGACGTTAGGGTTGCGCAAGGATGGAATCGAGCTCGTGTCCTGTCCGACTTGTGGCAGAACAAAGATCGACCTGATCGGACTTGCGAATGATGTAGAGAAACTGATTGCCGGCTATGACCATCTGTCAATCAAGGTTGCTGTGATGGGCTGTGCGGTAAATGGACCTGGTGAGGCACGGGAAGCGGATCTTGGTATTGCAGGCGGAAATGGAGAGGGACTTCTGATGAGACACGGTGAGATCATTAAGAAAGTTCCACAGGAGAATCTGCTTGCAGCACTGAAGTACGAGCTGGATCACTGGGAAGAGGAGTAAAAACGTGGATAACAAAACATTTTGTAATGTATTTCCGGCTTTTAAGGGTGGAGCGGAACTTGACGCCCTTTTTTCGGATACGCAGGTGGAGAGTATCAAAACCTACGAGACAAAAAAACAGATGATTGTTACGCTGCAAAGTGACCACTTGATTCCATATCATATGATTACCCGTATGGAAGCATTGCTGACACAGTATGCATATCATATGGGTGGTGCAGGAAAGAAAATCCAGATATTTATGCGATATCAGCTATCGGAACAATATGATGTGAGACAGATTGCGGAGAATTATAAAGAAAGCCTGTTAGAGGAACTGCGCAGCATCAGCCGGATTGCATTTCGGTTGATGAGCCGGGCGGAGTGGTATTATAACGAGGATGTGATCAGTATTGCGGTGGAACATTCCTCAGTTGCAAAGGAACATGAAAAGCTGATACGGGATTTTCTCGTGTCTTATTTTCGTGATCATTTTGGAAAAGAAATCGAAGTTGGATTCAGCTATTCCTTAGAGCAGAAAACAAAGCTGCGGCAGGCAAATGCCCTGCGCTTACAGCAGGAGCTCCGTACGATCGAGGAGAAAAATGCAGAATTGCAGGCGGCAAAAGCTGCTTCGGATGCTTCGGAAAAAGAGAAGAATGCAGAAGATAAAAAGGACTCCAAGGATGAAAATAAACAGGCAGAAGCAAAAACGGCTGCAAAGACAGATGCACCGAAGTCCCCACAGCTAGCTGCATCCAGTGCAAAACCAGCGGCTGCAGCAGCCAAATCCTATGGCGCAGGTGCCAGATCCGATCGCAAATTCTCAGGGAAAGGCGATTATGGAAGTTATCGCAAGCAGCAGTCACAGGACCCGGATGTGTTCTATGGCAGAAACTGTGAGGCGGATATTGTCAAGATTGAGGCACTCGAAGAAGGTACCGGTGAATGTTGTATCCATGGACAGGTAATTGCGTTGGAAGATCGTGAGCTGCGGAGTGGAAAGTTTATCATCACAGGTGCGATCACCGATTTTACAGATACGATCATGTTCAAGTTGTTTGTGTCACCGGATGACCGGGGACCGTTGCTGGATGAATTGCAGAAGGGAAAATTCTATATCATAAAAGGTGTGCCAATGTATGACAGCTACAGTAAGGAAATCACCTTTTCATCCGTTGCCGGAATCAAACCGGCAAATGATTTCCGGGAGAAACGGATGGATAACGCGCTTGAAAAACGTGTCGAGCTGCATCTGCATACGGTCATGAGCGAGATGGACAGTGTGGTTGGCATCGAAAAAGTTATTGCCCGCGCGAAGGAATGGGGCATGAAGGCGCTTGCAATCACCGATCATGGTGTTGTACAGGCATTCCCGATTGCAAATCACCAGCTCAAAAAAGGCGAGGACTTTAAAATCATCTATGGTGTAGAGGGCTATTTTGTCGATGATGTAAAGGGACTAATCCAGAACGAAAAAGGACAGAAGATTGATTCGGAATATGTGGTATTTGATATAGAAACCACAGGCTTAAGCCCGACAAATAATCGTATCATTGAGATCGGTGCCGTGCGGATCAAGGATGGAAGAATACAGGATACATTCTCTGAATTTGTCAATCCAGAGGTGCCGATTCCGTATACGATCACGAAGCTTACATCCATCACGGATGCGATGGTGCAGAATGCACCAACGATTGAAGTGATCCTGCCGAAATTTTTAGAGTATATTGGCGATGCAAGTGTAGTTGCGCACAATGCCACCTTTGATACCGGATTTATACGGGAGAATGCAAAGCGGCTGGGACTGGTGTTTGACAGTACGATCGTGGATACGATGACACTGGCGCATATCCTGCTTCCAGAGCTTGGTAAATATACACTGGATCGTCTATGTAAGCAGTTTGGTGTTGTAAATGAGCATCACCACAGAGCCTGCGATGATGCGGCTGCTACAGCCGAAATCTTCGTCAAGATGATCAAGATGATCAAAGAAAAAGGTATTACAACGATCCATGAGTTAAACGAAGCGGGTGCTGCATCTCCGGATGCAATCCGGAAAGCAAAAACGTATCATGGTATCATATTGGCGGCAAATGAGGTTGGACGAGTGAATCTGTACCGTCTGATTTCTGAGTCGCATCTGACATATTTTAACCGGCGTCCACGTATGCCGAAGAGTCTGATCAACAAATACCGGGAAGGTCTGATCATTGGCTCCGCCTGTGAGGCGGGCGAGCTTTACCGTGCAGTATTGTACGGAGAGGGCGAGGATGAAATCACAAGACTTTGTAATTTCTATGATTACTATGAGATCCAGCCGGTTGGAAACAACATGTTCCTGCTTGATGATGAGAAAGCACCGGTAAAGACCGTGGAAGATCTGCAGGATGTCAACCGGAAGATCTGCGATCTAGGCAAACAGTTTGGCAAGCCGGTCGTTGCAACCTGTGATGTGCATTTTCTCGATCCGGAGGATGAGGTATACCGGCGGATCATGATGGCGGGAAAGGGCTTCCATGATGCAGACCGTCAGCCACCGCTGTTTTTCCGTACAACGGATGAGATGCTTGCAGAGTTCCAGTATTTAGGCAGTGATCTTGCAAAAGAAGTCGTTATTACAAATACAAATAAAATCAATGATATGATTGAGCGTATCTCACCGGTACGACCGGATAAATGCCCGCCGATCATTGATAATTCCGATGAGACACTGACGACGATCTGTTATGACAAAGCGCATGAGATCTATGGACCGAATCTGCCGGAGATCGTAGAGGCGAGACTGAAACGGGAACTGCATTCTATTATCTCGAATGGATTTGCGGTTATGTATATCATCGCCCAGAAGCTGGTTTGGAAATCGAACGGCGATGGCTATCTGGTAGGCAGCCGAGGTTCGGTTGGTTCGTCCTTTGTTGCGACGATGGCAGGTATCACGGAAGTAAATCCACTTCCGGCACACTACATCTGTCCGAAGTGTTATTTTACGGATTTTGATTCGGATTTTGTGAAACAGTTCGAAGGACAGTCTGGTTGTGATATGCCTGACCGGAAATGCCCAAAGTGTGGCACGCTGATGACGAAGGAAGGACACGATATTCCGTTTGAGACATTCCTTGGTTTCTATGGCGATAAAGAGCCGGATATTGATTTGAATTTCTCTGGTGAGTATCAGCCCAAAGCACATGCTTATACAGAGGAACTTTTTGGAAAGGGAAAGGCATTCCGTGCGGGAACGATTGGTTCTCTGGCAGAGAAAACCGCATTTGGATATGTGTACAAATATTACGAAGAGCATGAGCAGGTAAAACGGCGTTGTGAGATGGAACGTATCGCTTTGGGACTGACAGGCGTGAAACGTACAACCGGACAGCATCCGGGTGGTATGATTGTGCTGCCAAAGCATGAGGAGATTTATTCGTTCACGCCGATCCAGCATCCGGCGAACGACACAACAACCGATATTATTACAACACATTTTGAGTACCATTCCATCGACCATAACCTGTTGAAGCTTGATATTCTCGGTCATGATGATCCGACGATGATTCGTCGTCTGGAAGATCTGACCGGACTGGATGCGAAGACGATTCCGCTGGATGATAAAGATGTTATGTCTTTGTTCCATAATACGGAAGCACTTGGTATCAAACCGGAGGACATCGGCGGCACGAAGCTTGGTACACTTGGAATTCCGGAGTTTGGTACAGATTTTGCGATGCAGATGTTGATCGACGCTGCGCCGAAAGCGTTTTCGGATCTGGTGCGTATCGCGGGACTTTCCCATGGTACGGATGTATGGCTTGGAAACGCACAGACACTGATTGCGGAGGGTGTTTGTGAACTTTCGTCCGCAATCTGTACACGAGATGATATTATGACGTATCTGATCTACCGGGGACTGGAACCGGGACTTGCATTTAATATCATGGAGAAGGTACGAAAAGGTATCGTTGCAAAAGGCAAATGTGACAAATGGGATGAGTGGAAAGAGGAGATGCGTAAGCATGATGTTCCAGAATGGTACATGGAGTCATGTGAGAAAATCAAGTACATGTTCCCGAAGGCACATGCGGTTGCCTATGTTATGATGGGCTGGCGTGTAGCATATTACAAGATTAAATATCCGCTTGCATATTACACGGCATTTTTCAGTATCCGTGCGTCGGCGTTTGACTATCAGCAGATGTGTCTTGGCAAGGAGGCGCTGGAAGAAAATCTGGCTGCCTTGCAGAAGAAAGATAAAAATGATATGAGTGCGACCGAGAAGGATATGGTGCGTGATATGCGGCTGGTACAGGAGATGTATGCGAGAGGTATCGAGTTTATGCCAATCGATCTGTACCGTGCAAAGGCAGACCGTTTCCAGATCATAGATGGAAAGATTATGCCGAGCTTTGCATCCATTGCCGGCATGGGCTTAAAGGCGGCGCAACAGCTGGAGGAAGCAGCAAAAGGCGGCACATTTACATCAAAAGAGGATATCCGTATCCGTGGAAAGGTGTCAAAGACGATCCTCGATGTGATGGAAGAACTTGGAATCCTCGGCGATCTGCCAGAGACAAACCAGTATGATTTCTTTGGCATGCTGAAATAAAAGAGTTGCTATTTTAGGCTACATATATTAAAATAAAGCCAAATGTTTTTTAATGCAATAAAGAAGGACGTGAGAAAGTGAACAATCAAAATACTCAGGACATAGGAATTATCCATGAATCAAATATAGAGGTATCTGACATTCTAGAGCAGGTGTATGAGGCGTTATCTGAGAAAGGATACAACCCTGTAAGTCAGATCGTCGGTTATGTGATGAGTGGAGATCCAACCTACATTACAAGTTACAAAAATGCGAGAAGTCTGATCATGAAAGCAGAGCGGGATGAGATCATAGAGGTACTTCTTGAGAACTATATTGAGACACGGCTCAAGTAAGAAACACTGCGTGGTATTTCTGCTTGACAGAAGGAGCGGGACGATATGAGAATCCTTGGATTGGATTATGGCTCGAAGACAGTTGGCGTTGCATTGTCAGATGCAACTTGTTTGATTGCACAGCCACTCGAGACGATCGAGCGAAAACAAGAAAATAAACTGAGACAGACCTATGCAAGGATTGAGGCACTCGTGGTGGAGCACGACGTGGATAAAATCGTACTTGGACTTCCGAAGATGATGAACAATACGGAAGGACCAAGAGTTCAGGCAACGAGAGAATTTGCGGAGAATCTGGAGCGCAGAACCGGATTGCCGATAATATTTGAGGATGAAAGGCTCACGACAGTGGAAGCAAACCGGATTTTAGAAGAGACGGGTGTGTGCGTGAGCGGAAGAAAAGAACACATTGACAAGATGGCGGCAGCTATCATATTGCAGAGTTATCTGGATCGAGAGGCACATAAAAGAGATGAGTGAGAAGATTACATTTGAAACAGAAGATGGAGATATCGAGTTGTATGTATTAGAACAGACAACGCTTTTTGGAGTGAATTACATTCTGGTGACAGATGACGAAGAAAGTGAGGATGGCAGTTTCTTTGTACTGAAAGAAGAACCGGACAGCGAAGGAGATGTCGTTTCTTACGCAGAAGTAGAAGACGAGAACGAATTGAAAGCAGTAATCAAGATCTTTGATGAGCTGTTGGAAGACATTGATTTGGAGGTTTAGTTTAGAATGAAACAGAATAATAAGTCGGTGAAGATCATTCCACTTGGGGGATTAGAGCAGATCGGAATGAACATTACCGCGTTCGAGTATGAGGACAGTATTATTGTCGTAGACTGTGGACTTGCATTTCCGGAGGATGAGATGCTTGGTATCGACCTTGTCATCCCGGATGTCACATACTTAAAGGAAAATGCGGACAAGGTAAAGGGACTTGTGATCACGCACGGACATGAGGATCATATCGGTGCGATTCCGTATATAGAAAATGAAGTGAATATGCCGATCTACGCAACCAAGCTGACGATGGGGCTGATCGAGCATAAGCTTCGCGAACATGGAAATATTAACAACGTCAGAAGAAAGATCGTAACACATGGACAGATGATCACACTTGGTGCGTTCCGTATCGAGTTCATCCGTACGACACATTCGATTGCGGATGCGGCTGCACTTGCGATTTATACACCAGCCGGTATCATCGTGCATACCGGAGATTTTAAGGTTGATTACACACCGGTCTTTGGTGAGGCAATTGACCTGCCACGATTTGGTGAACTTGGAAAGAAAGGTGTGCTTGCACTGATGGCGGATTCCACAAATGTGGAACGTTCAGGATACACTCCATCCGAGAAAACGATCGGAAAAGTATTTGACCATTTGTTTGATGACAACAAGGATCATCGAATCATCATTGCGACATTTGCATCAAATGTCGACCGTGTACAGCAGATTATCAATTCTGCGTACAAGTATGGCAGAAAGGTTGTTGTCGAGGGACGAAGCATGGTAAATGTCATTCAGACAGCTTCGGAGCTTGGCTATATTGATATACCAGACAATACGTTGATCGAGATCGACCAGATTAAGAACTATCCGGATGAGCAGGTGGTACTGATCACAACCGGAAGTCAGGGCGAGAATATGGCAGCGCTTTCGAGAATTGCGGCCAGCATTCACAAGCAGATCACGATCAAGCCGGGCGATGTAGTTATCTTCTCATCCAGCCCGATTCCGGGAAATGAGAAGGCAATCTTCAAGGTGATCAACGAGCTTGAAATGAAGGGCGCTCATGTAATCTTCCAGGATACCCATGTTTCCGGACATGCCTGTCAGGAAGAGATAAAACTGATGTATGCGCTTACAAAACCGAAATATGCGATTCCGGTACACGGCGAATACCGACATCTGAAGCGCCATGCAGAGCTTGCAGTAGAGATGGGAATTCCCAAGGAAAATGTCAAGATCTTATCCGCCGGCGATGTACTGTCGATAGGAGAAGATGTCTTTGACGTGACTGGAAAGGTACAGGCACAGGGAATTCTGGTCGACGGACTCGGTGTTGGCGATGTTGGAAACATTGTATTGCGTGATCGTCAGCAACTTTCCGAGAATGGCCTTTTGATCGTTGTCGTGACACTGGAGGCAGGAAGCAACCAGCAGGTTGCCGGACCGGATATTGTATCCCGTGGATTCGTTTATGTGCGTGAGGCAGAGAACCTGATGGATGAATGCCGCGAGGTGGTGCAGGAAGCATTGGATAACTGCTTAGACCGGGGAATTACAGATTGGGGCAAATTGAAGAATACGATTCGAGATGCGCTGAGTGATTTCCTCTGGAAGAAGATGAAGCGAAGCCCGATGATTCTGCCGATTATCACAGAGGTTTAATATGAGACAGGTTATTAACGAGAGCAAACAATTAAATGAACATATCCGGGCATCTGAGGAGTACCGCACTTACCTGCGGACAAAACAGGCGCTTCTTGAAAATGAGGAATTGAGCAGACATCTGCAGGAATTCCGTGCCAAGAATTACGAGCTTCAGAATCGGCAGGGCGTAAACCCTTACGATGAGATGATAGAACTGACAAGGGAATACGATGAACTGCTGCACAACTCTGTGGTAAGTGATTTTTTGCAGGCAGAACAGCAGATCTGTAAGCTGCTGCAGCGGGTGTTTGATTCCATAGCAGAAGGATTGGAGTTTGATTACATCAATGAGTGCTGTCTCTTATACACATCTGACGCTGCCGACG
>ERZ1027039.726-NODE-726-length-11607-cov-5.515841_pt1 | contig 11607 bp, 10 predicted proteins | sample MGYA00519438_ERZ1027039 | MGnify/ENA primary metagenome ERZ1027039 (study PRJEB26926, sample SAMN06164810) | human gut metagenome | biome: ENVO:00009003; feature: ENVO:2100002; material: ENVO:00002003 | host: Homo sapiens | place: USA | collected 2012 ...
CGTCGAGTCTCGTGGGCTCGGAGATGTGTATAAGAGACAGTCCGCCGCCTAAGATGAGGTTCACCATGCCAACCTCGCTTGTGTTGCAGGCTGCCAGATATCCATCCTCTTCACAGACGATCGGAACACAGTTTGCCGCGAGCCGGAATTTGTTCACATCGTCGATGTATGTGCCATCGCCACCCTGTGCTTCCACAAACTCTTTGAACTTGGCAAGTGCCGCACCGCTCTCGATTGCTTTTTCACACTGTGCCTTCGCAGCTTCAAAATCATCGGATTTTCCTGCCGCCATATACATGTATGCCGCCAATGTGAGTGATACAGTAAGCAGGCGGTGAATACCATGCCTGTCGTAGCCCGCACAATTTTCCATCCCCGCACAATCTGCCTTGTCTGTGCGGTCCGCACCATATCCCTGTTGCGCTATATTTTCGATTGCACTATAGGCATCACACCGGCTCTGCACGTCTGTATCCCCGCTTGTGTCATATGTGAGATATGCCTTCACATCCTTCATTGAAAGCACCTGCACCGCCTCGATCACTTCGAGTGCATTGCCAACCTTGCAGCCAAGCGGTTCATTCATATCGGTAATCACACCATAACACGTTCTGCCTGCGGATTTGCCGATGTCAACCATGATCTGTGCCAGTGCCTTCGCATCCGCCTCGTTCTTCATAAATGCACCGCTGCCACATTTCACATCCAGTACGATTGCATCCGCACCCGCCGCGAGCTTCTTGCTCATGATCGAAGATGCGATAAGCGGCAGACTGTCGACTGTCGCCGTCACATCGCGCAGCGCATAGATCTTCTTATCTGCCGGTGCCAGATCGCCGGTCTGTCCGACGAGTGCCAGTTTCATCGAATTGACGTGTTCAATAAATTCTGTCTCCGGTATACTCACGCAAAAGCCCGGAATCGCCTCCAGCTTATCAATCGTACCGCCCGTGTGTCCGAGTCCTCTGCCGCTCATCTTCGCAACCGGTACGCCCAGACTTGCGAGGATCGGTGCCACGATAAATGTCGTCTTATCCCCGACACCTCCGGTACTATGCTTATCGACCTTCACACCGTGGATGGCTGCAAGACTTAACTGGTCACCGCTTTGTGCCATCGCATGTGTCAGTGCGCAGGTCTCATCGTGTGTCATGCCCTTGTAATAGACACACATCAGCCACGCACTCATCTGATAATCCGGGATTTCTCCCTTCGTAAACCCTTCCACGATAAAACGGATTTCATCTGCGGTATGCTCTGCGCCGCTCCGCTTCTTCATGATCATATCGTACATTCGATACATCCAACGTCACCCCCTGTGTCGTAAATACATCCTGGCGATTGTCATATCATGCTACATAATATCCTGCAGGAAACTCTTTCCGATTGCCTTCGCATCGTCCACACAGCTTCCAAGCAGGTACTCCTCTACCGTCTTTCCAATATCTGCAAAAGTCGGTCTTGTGCCAAGATCCGTTCCCTGCTTCAATCCCTTTCCATACATCAGAATCGGAATATATTCCCGTGTGTGATCGGTTCCCTTAAAGGTTGGATCACAGCCGTGATCCGCATCCACGATCAAAATATCCTCGTCCGTCATCTGCGCATACAGCTTCGGCAGCCATGCATCGAATTCTTCGAGCGCATTCTTATAGCCAAGCGTATCTCTTCGATGTCCGTATTTCATATCAAAATCAACCAGATTCGTGAAGATCAGTCCCTCCGGTTCTGTCTGCATATAGTCAAGCGTCTTCTGCATGCCATCGGTATTTCCGGTCGTATGCACCGAAGCACAGATGCCACTGCCATGGAAGATATCACTGATCTTGCCAACACCGCATACCCGCACGCCCGCATCTGCCAGATGCACCAGCACATTGTGTTCCGATGGTTCTAACGCATAGTCACGCCGGTTGCTCGTACGCTCGAACCCATCGCCTTTTCGTACAAATGGTCTTGCGATCACACGTCCGACGCCATGCTCACCAACCAGAATCTTTCTTGCAATCTCACACATCTCATACAATCTTGGAAGTCCGACCTTCTCCTCGGACGCTGCGATCTGGAATACCGAATCTGCCGACGTATAGACGATCGGATAGCCTGTCTTCATGTGTTCCTCGCCGTATTCCGCAATGATCGGAATGCCGGATGCAACTTTGTTTCCGTAGATGGCTCCACAACCAGTCTGCTCGATAAATGCATCGATAATCTCCTGTGGGAATCCATTTGGATACGTCGGGAATGCATGTTTTGTATGAATCCCAATCATCTCCCAGTGTCCGGTTGTCGTATCCTTGCCGTTGGATAACTCCTGTGCCTTTCCATACACGCCGATCACATCCTGCTTTGTTGCTGCATCGTAAAACGATGTGTTCTCAATCGCACGAAGTCCAAGCTTCGTCAGATTATCGAATTTTGCATCCGGATAGGCTGCTAAAATATGTCCAAATGTATCGGAGCCAACATCGCCGAACTTATCTGCATCCGGTTCCTCTCCGATTCCTGCACTGTCAAGTACGATCCATATTACACGTTTTGCCATATTTCACGTCCTTTCTGCAAAAGTTCTATGCTTCTGCCTTGTTTTTATTTCTGTAAATCAGGTACAGTGGTAACGCTACAAATACGACTCCACCCACGATATTTCCAAGTGTTACCGGAAGGAGGTTGTTCAGGAAGAACTTACCAACTGTCATCGAATTAAGCTGATCCGGTGTCATGCCTGCCATGATTGCCGCATTGTAGTATGCCTCACCGTGCTTTGCAAGAAGTCCGGCAGGAATGTAATACATATTTGCCACGCAGTGCTCATAGCCTGCAATAACAAACGCCCAAATTGGGAAGAAACATGCGAAGATCTTTCCAATCGCATCCTGACATACACCTGCCAGAAGCACTGCCAGACATACAAGGATGTTACACATGATTCCAGATGTAAATGCCTTCATGAAACTTAAATTCATCTTATTATAAGCCGTCTTGATCGTCGCTGCTGCAAGTGCGCCGTTTCCATAGTCAAGCTGTCCGCAACGGTTCACCAGCACAACCACGATACACGCACCGATCAGATTCGTGATAAATACAACTACCAATACACGAATCATATCGAGAAGCCTGATCCGCTTGTCAAATACAGCAAATGACATCAGGCAGTCACCTGTGAAAAGCTCTGCGCCAATCAGCACAACAAACATCAATCCCACCGGGAATATCGCACCTGCTAATGACTTCGCAAGTCCTGTATTGCTGATTCCGTAAACTGCCGCGCTGCTGCTCGATGCACCAATCGCAATGAAAGCACCTGCCAGCATACCGAGCAATACCAGCTTTCCGAACGAAAGCTTTGTTTTTCCTTCGTATACCCCCATGTTATCTGTAATCAGATCACCGATCTTTTTCGTACCCATTTTTTCTTCCTTCCTGTGTCTTCCATTTTATAATTTTTATATTCTATCAGAAGTCAACAACCGGCTTCCGCAGAAATCTTTCTCTTAGCACGCTTACTTCAGTGCTTCATTCAGTGCTTCTGTACCCGGAAGCACAAACCTTCCATCCTCAATGATTGCCGTCTTTGTGCCATCCGGCTTCACGGCATAGATTCCTCCAATCTCCTCATATGGGATCGTGATATCGGTATGGCAGTTAAAATATGCACCTGCCCGCGCCTCCTTGTCCTCTGAATTGCGCAGTGCGGAGCACTCATTTTCCTTCGCTACGATCTCTCTACCATCGGGGTTGTACAGACGACTGTCTTCGCTGTAGCTGTAACATGTATCACCGACTGCAAAATGCGGTCCCATCTTCTCTACAATAAGAATCGGGAGCTTGTATAAGATTTCATATTTTCTTGCCATCGCATATGCCGTCGTGTTCGTACCGATCGCGAATTCACCGATTGGAAGTGTCTCATGGTGGAATAGCAGATTCTCCTTGATAAGCCGCTTGTTCTCTGCCTCATCCTCGAAGTTCTTACAGGTATAATCAGCAACCTTTCCATCCTCGAAGGTAAGCTTCAAGTCTGTGTATTTAAGTTCGTTCAAATACACCTGGCTCACATGCAGCGTTCCCTTCGTACCGTTGAGTACCGGGGAAGTAAATACTTCACCAAGCGGGATATTCACATCTGCCAGACAATTCTCGAAGTTCGTCTGTGTCTTGCGGTCGATCTTGTGCAGCATCACCTTCATGTCCGTCTGGTTGCCACCCTTGCCAAGCACCTGTACATATTCTGCATCATCGAGACAATCAATCATCGTCTGCTGGATGGATTTGTATTTCTCATTATCGAGCGTATTCACTTCCACAACTGCATCGAAGATCTCCTCGAAATCCGCACCAATCTCCGGGATTGGATATGCGATAATCGTGAAGCTGTACTGGTCATGTGGAATGTAATGATTTGTGATCTCCGCCGCCTTCGACGCATATTCCACAGACATCTTCTGCTGCTTGTCGGATAATTTCCAGACTGTCGGCTTCGTCTGCGGGCTGAACGGATCTTCGCCGAACACCTCAATGACCGCCGGACCTGCATAGACAAGCGCAGCTTCTTTCTCCTGCTCATAGGTCTGCTCCATAACTTCGAGCTTCCGCTCCATGAACGCGCGGTCGAAGAACACTGCATCATCGCCCGCATGGTCATACTCATACTGCTTGTTCGCCGGTGTCGCAGCATATCCGGTACGGATCGTTGCCTTCCGGTTCATACGGCTGACCGGATACCGGAACAGTATTGATGCCAGACCTTCTTTCTCAAACATCTGGATTGCCGCTTTCACCATGCGCTCCTGTCCGATCGCATAGCGGATATTCACAGACTTCTTCGGGCTGATATCGATCCGCATCGTCTCAAAGCCCTTGATAAAGCCCTGCACATACGTGCATGCCAGATTTTCGATCTTCTCCTCCGGAAGCTTCGCCAGATACTGCGCCATCCGAAGCTCATTTTCACCGATATATTCGCCGTACGCATACAGATAATCCGGTGTCATAAGGTCACTCTGCATGATGATATCATACGCAAAAGGATTCACGCATGTAACCGTCTCCCGGATTCTTCTTGCAACAAGCACATCCGCATAATCATACATATAGTAATAGATAGCTTCCTTGATCTCCTTCTCGTCTGGAAGCTTCTCTCCTTCGGATGCAGTAAAGATTCCATACACCTCTAAGAAAAGCTCCATCAGGGAAATCATCGCCTGCATCTCATCTTCATACGCGTACGCAATCATAGCACGGATCTCCGCGTATAACATACATAAATATTTGCCATATTCACCAAGTTTTTCCACGGCATAATCCGGGTTGGCAAAGCTTGCGTCATAATGCTCCGGCAAAATGTCTGCATATAAATTGTGATTGATCTCCTGTAATTTCGAAAGTGGAAGGTCGATCTTACCCGGCTGTGACACAATCTCGTACACGTCATACACATACAGAATAAACTCTGCCACACTGTCAAAATATGTTTTGAGATTCTTCGCACCTGCATCCATCTTCGCAAGTGTATCCCAGATTGTCTGATCCTCTTCCTTTATTTCACTGATTCGTTCTATCGCAAGCTGCATACGCTCCTGCAAATCCGCGTCGTTCATAGTTTCCTCCTACCTCGTCCAAAGACTTTAAAATCTGCCTAATAAAATGATTATGACCGGAACCACAAAGGATACGATGTTCAGCCAGATGGAGATCCGCTTGCCACGCACGCCGCCCTTCTGGGACTGTAAACCCATGCGTGCAAAGATCTCTCCAACGATCGACAGCAGCATGGCGATGATATACAATAACCCGAATACCTCCGGCACATGCCCCGCCGTCGCGATGGACACAATCACACTGACAACTTCGATAATCAGCGCGATTCCACCCATGCAGTCAGCGATAATCGTATCGCTCGCAAACGATGAATCTGTAAAATAATATCTTCGTTTCTTGAACAAACCCATAATCATTTATTTTACACAGCCAATCAGGGTGTTGATATCATCTACCCCGTTTGCCTGCATATATTCCTCAATTCCTTTTATAATCTCAACCGTTGCATATGGATTGTGGAAATTCGCTGTTCCGACCGCAACTGCAGTCGCACCGGCCATGATCATTTCCAGTGCATCCTCGGTATTCATCACGCCGCCCATACCGATGATCGGCAACTTCACGGCATTTGCCACCTGATATACCATACGCACCGCGATCGGATGGATCGCCGGGCCGGACACCCCCGCTGTCTTGTTTGCAACTGCAAATGCGCGGCGCTTTATATCAATCTTCATTCCGGTCAAAGTGTTGATCAGGGAAAGCGCATCACTTCCGGCTGCCTCGGCGGCCTTCGCCATCTCCGTAATATCTGTGACATTCGGAGAAAGCTTCATGATGATTGGCTGCTTCGCCTTCGCCTTGATTGCCTTCGTGATATCATACAGTGCTTTTGGATCCTGTCCAAATGCGATACCACCCTCTTTCACGTTCGGGCACGATACATTAATCTCCAGAAGGTCAACCGGCTCATCACCAAGCCGTTCCACAACGTCCAGATAATCTTCGGTACTCTTGCCACACACATTGACGATAATCTTCGTATCCTTCTCCTTTAAGAATGGGATATCCCGCTTCACAAATGTATCGATTCCCGGATTCTGCAATCCGATTGCATTCATCATACCGCCATAGGTCTCTGCCACACGTGGTGTCGGGTTGCCCGGCCACGGAACATTCGCCACGCCCTTTGTCGTCACGGCTCCAAGGAGATTCAAATCTACGAACTCATCGTATTCCATACCAGAGCCAAATGTACCGGATGCAACGGTGATTGGATTCTTAAGCTCCACACCTGCAATACTTACCTTTGTATTCATTACAGCTCCACCTCCTCAGCATAAAATACAGGGCCATCCTTGCATACACGCTTATTCTTCACCTGTGAATGGTCGTCAATCTCCTTCGACTTGCATACGCAGGCAAGGCAGGCACCCACACCGCATGCCATACGCTCTTCTAAGGATAACTGTGCTTCGATGCCATGTTCCAGTGCATAGCTCTGAATCGCACGAAGCATCGGTGTTGGTCCGCAGGCATAAATCTCTGTGCCCTCGATGCCGTACTGGCGAATTGCATCCATAACCGTTCCTTTGACACCGATTGCGCCGTTGTCGCTGGATTTGTATACGGTTCCATATGGTTCAAATTCCTCTGATAAGAATTCCTCATCACGGAATCCAAGCACGATCGACTTCTCGCAGGTAAGCTCCTTCGCAAGCTGCAGCATCGGTGGAATACCGATTCCGCCGCCGATCAGGATTGCCTTCTTATCCTTCTTCGTAAATCCGTTTCCGAGTGGTCCGAGTATCGTGATTGTATGATCGGAGGTGAGCATCGAGAATTCCTTTGTGCCCTTTCCTGCAATACGATATACGATCCGGAGTGTACCTGCTGCACGGTCAATCTCACACAAACTGATCGGACGTGGAAGCAGCTTGCTTCCATCTGCAGAATACACGTCGATAAACTGTCCCGGTACTGCCTGGCTGGCAATCTCCGGTGCCTGTATCACCATTGAATATATGTCTGTGGCGATCTCGTCCTGACGGATGATCTTCGCCTCCATCTTTATCTTTCCCATTTTCGACTCCTCTTAATTCTCTTAGCGGTTTGCACGTGCTCCATTAATGTCGGCGATCATGTCCTTGACTGCCTGACGGCTCGCCTCCGCATATCCGGTCTCACCGAAGGATGCGTATTTGTCCTGCTTGTAAGCAGCGATGATGCCACGGGAAGAGTTGACGATCGCGCCAAGTCCATCCGGATTGAAGTAATGTACGAGATCTGCTGCCTTACCGCCCTGTGCACCGTAGCCCGGTACAAGGATGTATGTCTTCGGCATCAGTTTACGAAGTACCTTTCCCATTTCAGGGTATGTAGCACCAACCACACAGCCGACGTTGCTGTATGTATCGCCCATGCAGGCTTCACCCCACTCAACGACCTTCTCAGCGACAAGTTCATACAATGGACGGCCATTAATAAGCTGATCCTGAAACTCGCCGGAAGATGGATTGGATGTCTTCACAAGTACGAAGATACCCTTATTGTACTGCTTACATACATCTACAAAAGGCTTCACACCGTCGGTTCCAAGATATGGATTGACTGTCACGAAATCCTCATCGAATCCAGCATATTCTTTGCCTCCTACCTGCACCTTGCCAAGATGTCCGACTGCATATGCCGTTGATGTAGATCCGATGTCACCACGCTTGATGTCGCCGATGATTACAAGTCCCTTCTCCTTTGCATATGCACAGGTCTTGTGGAATGCAATGAGTCCCTCGATTCCAAACTGCTCATACATTGCGATCTGCGGTTTCACTGCCGGAATCAGATCGTAAGTTGCATCGATAATTCCTTTATTGTATTCCCAGATTGCCTCGGCTGCACCTTTTAAGGTCTCTCCATACTCAGAAAATGCTTTCTTCTGGATATACTCCGGTACATAGGAAAGCATCGGATCTAATCCGACTACAATCGGTGCGTCCTTCTTCTCAATCTGTGCTACTAATTCATTAATCATTTATTTGTCCTCCTATTATGGTAATGCCACTCGCATCCGCTCAACGGCCTACTACTGATCTTCTATAATTGCCCCATTGTAGCGGAGCTCACCATCTACGATGGTTGTCAGAACCTTTCCAACTAATGTCTGTCCGGTATATGGGGTATTGTGTCCCTTCGATTCAAACTTGATCGGATCAACGACCCATGTTTCTTCCGGATCGAAGATTACGATGTCCGCCTTCGCTCCCGGTGTCAGTCTTCCGTACTTGTCATCGATGCCGATGATCTTCGCAGGATTGTAGCTCATCTTCGTCGCCATATCCATGATATCCATAAGGCCCGGTGCTACAAGTGCCGTATACGTAAGTGCGGCAGACGTCTCTAATCCGACGATTCCAAATGGTGCCTTATCAAAGAACTGAGCCTTCTCTTCTGCGGAATGTGGTGCATGATCGGTAGAGATTGCAGGCATCGTTCCGTCTACCAGCCCTTCCACCAGTGCCTTTACATCCTTCTCTGTCCGGAGTGGCGGATTCATCTTGTAGTTGCTGTTGGCTTCCTTGATATCTGCATCCGTCAATGTGAAATGATGCGGACAAACTTCGGCTGTGACATGCGCGCCAAGCCGCTTCGCCATCCGCATAAGCTCGACCGTTCCAATTGTGGAACAATGGCAGATATGAAGCTTCGCCCCTGTCTCATGTGCAAGAAAAATATCACGCGCGGTGATGACATCCTCCACGGAATTCGGAATACCCGGCACACCAAATTTTTCCGATGCTACACCCTCATTTAACACGCCTTTTCCAACGAGATCCTTGTCCTCGCAGTGCGCCATGATCACTGCACCAAGCTCGGCTGCTTTCTTCATCGCCTCGCGGTAGACACGGATATCCATAACACTTTTTCCATCTTCGGAAAATGCAACAGCGCCTGCCTTTAACATCGCTTCCATATCGACAAGCTCTTTTCCTTCCATCCCTTTCGTAATAGAGGAAAGCTGCTTCACATGCACATATGCATGCTCCGCACGTTGCAAAATATCCTGCAATACTTCCACGTTATCGACAACCGGTTTTGTGTTTGGCATCGCACAGACTGTCGTCACACCACCCGCGGCTGCTGCACGCGAACCGGTAATGATGTCTTCCTTGTATGTCAGTCCCGGATCACGAAAATGTACATGCAGATCAATAAACCCCGGCATTACATATTTACCCTTTGCATCGATCACAAGATGTCCATTTTCCTGGGCTTCGTTGTAATCTGCCTGCTCGCCGCGGCTTCGCACGTAAATCTTCTTTATACAATCCTGTTCAATCAATACGTCTGCGATCTCGTGCAACCCGGTTGCAGGATCGACGACGTGACCATCAACTATGAGCATAATAATCCTCCTGTGTATTTATAATACATACATCTTATACGTCACACTTTCCTTGTATAACATGTAGAATAACCTTCGTTGTGATTCGAGTGCATCCGTACCGGAAACACGCACGGTTACACTTACTTTACTGCCCTCGTACTGCAATGCAGTCACTTCGGTTCCGAAGTCGCCAAGTACGGAAAGCATATCCTGTATAGACATCCCCTGTTCCGCCTGTGGATCGGGTGTCAGCTCGATCTTCACAGATGCATCTGTGGTGTCTCTTTCGTTTATCGCTGCCTGAACTGATCTATACTGCGTCTCAAATTCCGTATCCACATTTCCTTTTCCAAGGAAGATTCCATACTGATGATACCGCGATAATTGCATAACCTTCCGCACATACAGACGGTACAGTTTTTCCTCATCTGCATCACCGGGGAAACGTGCGTACACCTGCTTTTCGCGCTCTGGTTTGTATACGCTGTCCTGCGTTTGAAGCTTCGCTTCTGCCACATCTTCCGAGCAGCGCAGGCGATCCGTAAAATAGCGATGCATCGCATCATCCACCGCGTTGATCTGTTTTCGTATCTGATCTAATTCCATATTCTGATTTGTATTCCTTCCTGAATCCTTTTTCAAACCATAATTATTTTTTATTTTACCATAAGTCGACAAAAAAAGAAATGTTCTTGCTAGAATTTAACAGGATATCCCTGCAAAAAATTCTCATACTATCCATATATATCAAATCAATCAGAAAATGGAAGGGAATGTATTATGAATCAAACAGAGCACGCAGAAACAACCGTATATCTTTCCCTCGATGCAAGCACGATGGTTGCGTCCAAGCAGGTACACATTGAAGATATTGCTTCCGTCTTTTGCAGCCAGCCGGATATCATGCACGACGTGAAAAAAATCAAGCTGTTTACATTTCGTGACAACGAGCAGGGGCAATTAGTCGTCAATGCCCTTGCAATCATTGGAGAAATTCTGAAATACGATAAATCCGTGACTGTCCAGAATATTGGCAGCCAGGAATGCGTCGTCTACTATCGGAACTTAAGCGACGGACACAAACGAACCGGAAAAATAAAAGCCGCATTTCTGATGCTGCTCGCCTTTTTCGGAACCGCCTATTCGATCATGTCCTACAACGGGGACGTCGGTGCCATTGATCTGCTGCAGGATCTGTATCAGATGTTTACTGGAACGCAGGCAAGTGCAACCACTGCCGGATATCGATTTGGCATTCTGTTTTACTGTGTCGGGCTGTTCTTCGGTATGCTGCTCTTCTTCAATCACGGTCTGAACCACAAGAAAGCCGATGATCCGACACCGCTGCAGGTACAGATGCGATTATATGAGCGGGATGTCAACGATGCAATCGTTGTAGACAGCGCACGGGAGGGAACGAGTCTCGATGTTGATTAAAACGATTGCTTACTGTTTCTTTTGTATCTGTGCCGGAAGTGCTGTTTCCGCTGGTTTTGTCGCATTTATCACGATGCTTGGTATCTTCGATAAACTGGCAGAGCAGATGAAATCCGGCAAAGGTGTCCACCGGATTGAAGCTTTGATCATCGCCGGTGTCACGATTGGAAATGCTGCGTATCTGTTCGGACTCCGGATTCCGATCGGGCTGGCAGGATTCCTGTCTCTTATACACATCTGACGCT
>ERZ1027039.729-NODE-729-length-11587-cov-6.502255_pt1 | contig 11587 bp, 10 predicted proteins | sample MGYA00519438_ERZ1027039 | MGnify/ENA primary metagenome ERZ1027039 (study PRJEB26926, sample SAMN06164810) | human gut metagenome | biome: ENVO:00009003; feature: ENVO:2100002; material: ENVO:00002003 | host: Homo sapiens | place: USA | collected 2012 ...
CCCCACCAGAGGCTCTGCCTCTGGACTCCGCGAAGGGTCTTCGACCCTCTCGACACCCTTTTCGCGATTGAGTTGGTCACACTCTCATACAGTTTCCGCGTGTTTATCTGCGAAAATAGTTACAATTACCAAACTGTAACATGGGAGTGCAGCCGAAGGAGTCCAGAGGGCGATCGGAAAGCCCTCTGGCTGCCTCGGTCAAGACCACTATGTTAATGAAGTCAACTATGCCTAAAGCGTGGGTTCATCCGCTTAGGGATGAACGAAAGTCCCCATATCGCTGCCTTCCAGCACCGAAATCAAATTTTCCGGCACATCCAGCCCAAACACGCGCACCATCGGCACATGATTCTCCGCGCACAGCGCAAACGCTGCCGCATCCATCACCTTCAAGCCCTTCTGCAGCGCCTCCTGATAGGTAATGTCCTTAATCAGCGTCGCGTTCGGGTCTTTGTGCGGGTCAGCGGTGTACACACCGTCGATGTTCTTCGCCATCAGGATGGCATCCACCTGCATTTCGATTGCCCGCAGCGCAACCGCCGTGTCGGTGGAGAAGAACGGATTGCCCGACCCTGCCGCGAACAGCACCACGCGCCCTTCGGACAGATAGCGCCGCGCGGTCATGGCGTTGAACGGCTCGCAGAAGCGGTTCATGTCCACGGCGGACATCACCACGGCATCCACGCCCGCCTGACGCAGCGCGTCCGCCATGCACAGGCAGTTGATAACCGTGCCAAGCATCCCCATCTGGTCAGCGGTAACGGCGTCCATGTTCGCCGCCGGGCCCTGACGGCCGCGCCAGATATTCCCTGCGCCGATGACAATGCCAATCTGCGTGCCCATATCCGCCATTTTGCGGATGACGGCGGCGGCACGATGCACCTGATCGAAATCAAACAGGTCGCTGCCCGTTTTCAGCGCCTCGCCGGAGAGTTTGAGCAGTACACGTTTGTAGACAGCCATGAAATTTCCTCCTCAGTTGTCATCCCTCAAGCGGCAAAGGTCGCCGCGTTCGGCATTTTCCCACGTTCTATTTTACTCCTTCAAACGCTTTTTGGCAAGAGGGTGCAGGAAAACAAGGCAATCATGAATGCAGAAAATAGGATAGAAAAAAGGAAGACCGCAGGATTTTTCCCGCAGTCTCCCTGATATTTATGCGGATGGAGACGCAATTACGCCTTCTTCATCGCAGCGATTTCCGCCGCGAGGTCGTCCTTGCGCTTCTCGATGCCTTCGCCGCGCTCGAAGCGGACGTAGCGCACGATGTCCAGCGTGGTGCCAGCCGCCTTGGCGGTTTCGTTCATCAGAGAGGTGATGGTCTTGTCGCCATCCTTGACGAACTGCTGGTCAAGCAGGCACACTTCCTTGTAGTACTTTTCGATCTGACCCGCGACGATGCGGTCAACGATCTTTTCGGGCTTGCCGGATTCAATCGCCTTCGCGCGCTGAATTTCGGCTTCCTTCGCCAGCTTGTCGGCATCCACTTCTTCGCGGCGGACAGCTTCCGGCTTGGCAGCCGCAATCTGCAGGCACACGTCGTGGGCGAATTCCTTCACGAGGTCGGAATTCTTGCCGACTTCATCGGTGGCCACTTCGACCATAACGCCAACCTTGCCGCCCATGTGGATGTAGGAAGACACAACGCCTTCGGTCTCATAGCGGGCGAAACGGCGAACGGTGATCTTCTCGCCGATGGCGACAGTCGCGTCAGAAACCATGTCTTCGATGGTCTTGGACTCGTCGTCAACGAACTTCTGCTTCATCAGCTCGTCAAGATCCGCCGGGTTCGCCAGCGCGACGTGCTTCGCAACGGCGTTCGCGAAATTCTTGAAGTTGTCGGTGTTGGCAACGAAGTCGGTTTCGCAGTTGACTTCCACCAGCGCGCCGGTGCAGCCGCAGGGCGTCATGTACGCCACAACAGCGCCTTCCGCCGCGATACGGCCAGCCTTCTTGGCGGCCTGCGCAAGTCCCTTTTCGCGCAGCCAGTCAATGGCCTTGTCCATGTCGCCGTCGGATTCAACAAGCGCCTTCTTGCAGTCCATCATGCCCGCGTTGGTACGCTCGCGGAGCTCCTTGACCAGAGCAGCAGTGATATTCGCCATAAGGTTCATCCTCCAAATCTTTTTCGATGTTGAAACGGGTTTGCGAGGGATTACGCCTCGGTCTTTTCCACGGGCGCTTCTTCAGCGGACTGCTCGCCCTGCTTGCCTTCCAGCACAGCGTCAGCCATCTTGCCAGCGATCAGCTTGACCGCGCGGATGGCGTCGTCGTTGCCGGGGATGACGTAGTCGATTTCGTCCGGGTCGCAGTTGGTGTCAACGATCGCAACGATCGGGATGTTCAGGATGCGGGCTTCGGTCACAGCGATGTGTTCCTTGCGCGGGTCAACAACGAACAGCGCGCCGGGCAGCTTCTTCATTTCACGGATGCCGCCGATGTTCTGCTCGAGCTTTTCGCGCTCCGCCTTCAGCTGGATGACTTCCTTCTTGGGCAGCAGGTCGAACTGACCGGACTGCTCCATCTTGTCGATGTCGTTCAGGCGGCGGATACGGGTCTGGATGGTGCGGAAGTTGGTCAGCATGCCGCCCAGCCAGCGGTTGTTGACATAGTACATGTTGCAGCGCTTCGCTTCGGACTCGATGGATTCCTGCGCCTGCTTCTTCGTGCCGACGAACAGGATCGTCTTGCCCTGCATGGCGGTGTCGCGGACGAACGCGTACGCTTCGTCGATCTTGCGGACGGTCTTCTGCAGGTCGATGATGTAGATGCCGTTGCGCTCGGTGAAGATGTACTGCGCCATCTTCGGGTTCCAGCGGCGGGTCTGATGACCAAAGTGGACGCCAGCTTCGAGGAGCTGCTTCATGGAAATGACTGCCATAGTTGTTTTCCTCCTTGTTTTTCGGGCTGCCTCGCTTGATTGCGGGCTATGCCTTCAACCACCCTCTGCCCCTTCGCGGCGACTCACTGCATCCACAGCACAAGGACCGCAGGACAAAGGTGCGTAGTCTTGCTGATTATACCACAAGTACGCCTGTTTTTCAACTGTTTTTTCAGTGGGTAGAGAAATTTCTTACGCAAAAACAGCTTCAGTCTGCTGTCCAGCGTGCTTCAAAATCGGCAGCATTCATTTTCAAACCGCTGCGAAGCTGTTCAAGCATTTGCTTGCCGACTGGCGTAAAGCGCAGAATGTTGAAATAGTTCTTCACGGCGCTGCGAATATCTTTCAGCGATGTTTTTGATTTTATCCAATTCTGTGGAACAAAAATTTTCCCGTTTTCCGTCACTTCCGACGATGCGGCATCCATGGCGGTTCCGAGACAGGCGCCCGCAATTTCAATCACGTTATCAAGCGTGCCGCTTCCCATAAGTTTTTCAAGCGCAATGGCGGCAATCGGAACGCTGTCATTGGGCATATTGTTGATTTCGCCAAGAATCACAGAGACAGCGAAAAATTGATGATATGGCGCATACGCTTTCATGGAAAGCAGCGTTACATTCAGCCCCATCGGATTTTCTGCGTTCCATTTGCTATATACGCTGTCGAAAATAACATGCAGTGCGTGAACATTTTCAGGCGAATAGGGACGATGAAAAAGTTGGTCAAAATACTTATCGAAGATTTTAGTCTCGCTGTAAGAAATCGTCGGGCGCTGCGATTGCCATGCAATAAGCTGCTTTCCCAAGTCCGTCAAATTGACGACATTTGCATCATTATATTTCAGCTTATCAACTTTTTCGCCGCGTTTCGTAATGAAATAGCCGTCCGGGTAAAATTGCTCGTAAGCCTTTTTCAGCGCCAGCACCGATTTATCATTGCTTCGCAAGTCTCTGGCTTTGACGGCGCTCTGACTGTTGGTTGACGTGCTGATTTTGTCGGCACGGTCGGATTCGCTGATTTCATAGAATCGGAAAAGAATGTACGCATCCGTCGCCTTCTTCGCGGTCTCGCTGGAGCTGTAAATGGTGCTGAGCGACTGACAGCCATTAACCACATTGAGTTCCTTGACGGATAGATGATTCCCTTTCAATTCCATATGGGAGCAAATTGCCGTAATGCCATTGTGCAGGAAGAAGAAGTCTCTTGCATCTTTCTTAATTGTCTGCGCAATCGCTTTATTAACCTTATTGCTGTTTCCAAGCGATTGTCGCACATTCTTGCGAAACAAGCTGCCATCCTTAATCCCCGGTATTTTGACGCAGTCTCTCAGCGGCAGTGCGGCAATTACCGCTTTCGTGCTTCCTATCAGCAGTTCCATGTACTTGCCCTGCTCCAAGAAAAACTCATGGTTGATATATGGGCGGTTTTTGTTCATTGCTTCGTTGTACTTAAACGCCAAGGTATCATTATCCACAATGACCAGATTTGCAGACAACGTGTCGCTTTCCGCCAATTCTTTCTGAAACGCCTCTAAATCCGATTTTGCTGCATCCGTCAAGGCAGACGTTGTAATCAGCTCAAAGCAGATTTCGTAATCATCCTCCAAAGCGGTTGCCATTTCGCTAATCTTGATTTTCAGCTTCTGATTCGCGCCCTCTTGCAGATGTGGCAAGTCTTTAATTTGTATCCACGCTGACAGAACTTCCCGAAGCGGTTCGCTGTCCAGCGTGCTGCCTGCATAGAATTTTCCCTGCATAATGTAAATGGTGCTGGATTGATTGTCTATATAGATAGCATCAATCTGTTTGTCACCCGCACCGTCTGTAATGCAGTCTTTTGCTTCATGAATATCGAGATTATGAATATTCCGCAGATACCACGCGATAAAACGCTGTCCATCGTTTGGATAATGCTCCCGATAGTAATCCTGTTCAATATCATGCTTGATTTTATCAAACATCTCCATGGCTTTCTTCACCCTTTCTGCTTTTGAAACAGCTCCTTCACCACCGCGTAGCTCATCTTTGGTCTCCGATACTCGTCCACCACGCCCTTGTTGTTGTGCGTTTTCGGGCGGTGCATCGCCCATTCCTCCGTCACGCGGCAGTCCGCGAACTGCCACAGGAACACGCCGCTGCACGCCGGGTTCGCCAGAACCGCCTCCACCTGATCGCGCAGAATTGTGCACTGCCGCTCCTCCGACCACTTCGATTCGCCCAGCGGGTCATGGTAGCCGTAAATGCCGCCCGCGCCGATTTCGCTGATGATGACGGGCTTCCCCGCCCCGCCGTGCTCGCGGATTTCCTTGAGTTTCTGCGCCAGACTCTCCGCGACGGTCGTGTTGTGATACCACTGCGGATAGATGTTCACGCTCACCACGTCGCTGTCGCCATAGACGCGGCTGCCGGGGCGCTCCAAGAGCGCGGCGGTCATCGGGCGGGACGCGTCCAAGTCGTGCAGAAGCGCATAGACTTCGCGATAGCAGTCCGCGCCGTAATCGCAGTTGTCCGCGCACTCGTTCAGGCAGCCCCAGATGAAAATAGACGGGTGATTGCGGTGCTGGGCAACCATTTCGCGCACGCACTGCCTTGTCTGCGGCATGAAGTTCGGGTTGCGCATTTGCTCTTCCTGCAAGCCGCGCGCGTGCGCCTCCTCCCACACCAGCAGCCCCATTTCGTCGCAGAGGTCGAGGAATCGTGGGGCATTGGGGTAGTGGCAGGTGCGCACGCAGTTGCAGCCCATGTCCTTCATCATCAGGATGTCCTGCGCCATGGCCTGCAGCGGCACCGCGCAGCCGAACGCGCCGTACTCCTCGTGGCGGTTGAAGCCCATCAGGCGGAGCTTCTCGCCGTTGAGCAGCAAATCCATTCCGGAAATGCTGATTTTGCGGAAGCCGACGCGGTCAATGAGATCATCCAGTACTTGATTTCCTTCGCGGATTTCAGCGCGGAGGGCGTAGAGCGCGGGCGTGTCGGGCGTCCACGCGGTCACATCCGCATAATGCGCATCGGGAATGCGGATGATGGCGGTGCTGTCCGCCGGGATGTGCGCGGTTTGGGTGAACGTCTGCCCGGCAAGGGTGAGGGTGACATCCGCCGATGCGTCTTCATCCGCCAGATTGCGGATGGCTGCGGAAATATCCGCCGTCCAGCCGTCCGCCGCGCGCTTCGTCGTGATACCGACACGCTCCACAAACACGTCCGGCAGCTGCTCAATGACGACCGGGCGCGTGATGCCGCCATAAGAATAGTAGTCATTCGGAACGTGCAGGGCGGAATCCTCCCCGAAACGGTTGTCCACCTCGACGGTCAGCGTATGTTCGCCTTCCGGCAGGCGGCGCACGACTGTCTCAAACGCGGTGAACGCGCCGTAGTGCCGGGCGATTTCATTGCCATCCAGCAGGACGCGTGCGCGGAAGGACACGCCGCCGAAGGACAGGCGGATATTACCCCCGCAGCGAATGCGGGTCGTGTAGTGCGCGCGCCCGCGGTAGTTGTGGAGCGCAGGGACAAGCTCCCATGCGCTGGGGACGGGCAGCCGCGCGGGGACGGGTGCGGTGGTGTCAAGGGCAGCAAAGTCCCACAGCGTCGGGACGGGAACGGCGCGGCGGATTTGATGGGTGGCGAAGGTGCGGTCAGACATATGGCTTCCTTTCTTCCTGCCGATGGCGGGAAAGGCGATTTTCTGGTTGTATTATAGGCGAAAATGGACAAAAAGGCAAGGGAAACGGGGGATGAAAGTAAATTGAAAGCGCGCAGCCTGCGGAGAGGCGGCGCGCTTTTCATCCCAAATTCATTGAAGCTTGATGATATTAAACTCGAAGCTGTCGAACGCATCCTCCGGGCTTACATAGTCCGCCAAATCGACATAGAAGGAATCGCCCGATTCGTTGGCGGATGACAGCATCATGTTTTCAAGTTTCCAGTTCGGTACAGCTGAAGCGATATTTTTCGCCGTCAGTGCAGCTGCCGCGCGGCTTTCCATCAGAGCATTCCATTCCGCTTCAGCGTTTTCATCATCGTCATCCGGCGCGATATTGAGCATAATGCGCACCTCGCCGGGGAACAAGAGCATCACATACCCGGCGTATTCCGACGGCGCAGCGCCCATGAATCCCGTCCAGCCGCCGACAGCGAAAACCGCAGGGCACTCCTGCGCAGCAAGCGTGTTCAGCAGGTCTTGAATCGGCATCCCCCGCGCCGCCGTTCTGCCGATTTTCAGTGCCCAGCCGTATTCCGTCGTTGCGGCGGATGTGTCGGCAGGGGCTTCCGCGTGCGCGGCGGCAAGCAGCAGGATGCAGAGAAGCAGGGTGGCGAGTTTCTTCATCATTATAGTGACCTCCTGATTCGTTTCAGTGTGCTTGATGGCGTAATTCGCGAAAAGAACGGGAAAAATCCTGCTGAAAAGCTGTCGATTGTCCATTTTTTTGAAACAGCATGCAGTGCAACGCAAATGCACCTGCCCCAAACCGGAACAGGTGCATTTCTTACTTATTACTTCAAGAACCCGCTGATAATCTGCTCTTCCGCTTCCTGCTCGGTCAGCCCAAGGGTCATCAGCTTGATAATCTGCTCGCCCGCAATCTTGCCGATGGCGGCTTCGTGAATCAGTGCGGCGTCGAGGTCGTCCGCTTCGAGCTGCGGCACGGCAAGAATCTTCGCGTGATCCATGATAATCGCGTCACACTCCGTGTGGCCAGAACAGGCGGCCTGCCCGACAAGGCGGCTGTCGAACTTCTGCCACGAGTTGTCCTTGGCGACCGAGCGGCTCACCACATCCGCGCTGCTGCCCGCGCCCTTCATCGTCACGACGTAGATGCTTTCCGCCTTCTGGTCACCGTGGGTCATCAGGCGTTCGCGGACGACAAGGCGCGCACCGGCTTCCAGCTCCGCCGTCGTTGTGCGGATGGTGCTGTCCACGCCGCGAATCTGCACCATTTCCATCTCCATGCTGCTGCCCTGCGCCAGATGCACCTCCGTGCCGGGATTCAGCAGGCGCTTGCCCGCGCCGTCGCCCGAACCGTAGTGCTTTTCGACGTAGCGGACGTGCGCGTTTTTCTCCACAAAGAAGCGGTGCAAGCCGTCGTGCTGGGAATCCTGCGAACCGCAGTTGTCGATGCCGCAGCCCGCGACAATCAGCACGTCGCTGCCCTCGCCGATGTAGAAATCATTGTAGACCATTTCCTTCAAGCCGCTTTCGCTCAGCACGACCGGAATGTGCACGCTCTCGTTGACCGTGCCGGGTTTGATGCGGATGTCGATGCCGGACACATCCGTCTTGGACTCGATGCTGATGTTCGCCGTCGTCTGGCGCGACGCCAAATGCCCATTCGCGCGGATGTTGTATGCGCCCTCCGGCACGCCGTGCAAATCCGCCACTTCTTCCAGAAGTCTGCGCTGAACAGCCGTAATCTTCTCGCTCATCAGCAGTTGCCCTCCTTCCCGGTGGTCTTTTCCAATTGTGCGCACGCGCTGACGGCGGACGGCGTGCCCAGCAGCGTCGGCAGAATTTCCGCGCGGCTGCCGTGGCTGACGATTTTCCCTTCCGCCAGCACAATGATTTCATCCGCAATGTTCAGAATGCGCTCCTGATGGCTGATGACGAGGATGGTGCGGTCGCTGCGCACCTGCCGCATCCGCTCAAAGACGCTGATGAGGTTCTGGAAGCTCCACAGGTCGATTCCCGCTTCCGGCTCGTCGAACACGGACAGCTGCGTGCCGCGCGTGAGCACCGTTGCAATCTCAATGCGCTTGAGTTCGCCGCCGGACAGGCTGCCGTTTACCTCACGGTTTACATAATCCCGCGCGCAAAGCCCCACTTCGGACAAAATCGCGCACGCTTCGCTGACCGACAGGCGCTTGCCCGACGCAATCCGCAGCAAATCCAGCACGGTGATGCCCTTGAAGCGCACGGGTTGCTGGAAGGCGTAGCTGACGCCGAGTTTGGCGCGGTCGGTGATAGACAGGTCGGTCATGTCCGTGCCGTCGAGCAGAATTTTGCCTGCTGTCGGCTTCTCGATGCCGGCAATCATCTTCGCCAGCGTCGATTTTCCGCCGCCGTTCGGCCCGGTGATGACCACAAAACGCCCGCTGTCCACCGTCAGCGTAATATCATGGAGGATTTCCTTTCCCACCGCCTCATTCGTGACGGCAAAGGACAAATGCTGGATGTCTAACATGAAAGCACCTCAACCGCGGGCATTCCCGCCATTTGTCTGATTGATTTTTCCCCGGTTTGCGCATTTCCATACGCAGCCAGTGTCCATGATAGCAGTTTGCGGGAGGCATGTCAACCGATTTTCGTCAAAATCCGGCGAAATATAGGGGTTTACCGCAAGTCCGGCACGTCTGTCCAGTCGCGCGCCAGCATCCGCTCGTACTCCTCCTCCGTAATCGGCAGAATCGTGCCGTGCTTAAAGCCGTAGGGAAAATGGAAAGCCTCATCTGCGCGGGTGAAAACGCCCTTCGTCAGGTCATCCGACACGAACGGAACGTATCCCTGTCCCGCGCAGCCCGCGCCGTAGAAATCCGCAAACAGGCACCAGCGGCCGTCGGCGAGTTTGACGGCGGTCGGCGCTTCGTACATGCCCTTCGTCTGCGCGCCCATCGAATCATCGAAGCCTTCCACGCGCTCGAATTTTCCATTCACATGGTCGCTGACGAGCAGCAGCAGGTTGTCCGGGTTCGGGCTGCTTTTCACAAAAAGGTAGAATTTGCCCTTCTCCTCGTACATGGCGGAGTCGATGATGCTGCTGTCTGGCTTGCGGTAAATCAATTCCGGTTCGCTGTAATGGGCGAAATCTTTTGTTCGGCTGCCGTAAATCGCCATATTCCCGAAGTTGTTGCAGCGGTGCTTCGACGACCAGTGCACGAGATATTCGCCGTGTTCGCTGTCAAAAATCACGTCAGGCGCCCAGACGCAGCCCATGTCGTCCGTGCCGAAGCGCACCATTTCCTCCTCCGACCAATGCACGAGGTCATCGGACACCCAGTGCGCCAAATCTCTGCTGCCGTTTAGCCCGATATTCCGCCATGAGTGCTGATATTGGTTGCGCATCCCGTAGGACAGGCTGAGGTCCGTCGCGAAAATGTGGAATTTTCCGGATGTGTGGTCGCGGACAATGGTCATATCGCGCACGCCGCGGTCGCCATAGTATGCCCAGAGGACAGGATGTCCGCCGTTGAGCGCCTGCCAGTGGAATCCGTCGCGGCTGATGGCGAAGTGCACCTGTTCGCCGTCAGGGGATGTTTTCTCCCGAAAATGAACGAAAAGATAATGCTGCATGTTCAACCTCCTTGCGGCATGTTTCCATAAAAATTCGCGATGGCGCAGCGATTTTCCTGCTGATTCTGCATATTTCGGCGAATTTTTGTCTGCTTTTCTGCATCATCCGCCTGCACGCGAAAAAAGCCTGCCGCAATCCGCTTGCAGCAGGCTCTTCGTTATGCAATTGTCGGGGTTGACCTATATGTTTCAAGGCTCAGACAGCATGGACTGGGCAGGCGGCTCGCACCGCCCACGGGGAGCGTTAGGAAGCTCTGATGAAATGAGGTGGTCAGATGGTGGATGAATTTTTCGTCAGATGCAATTGACAAAATCGAAGGTTTACTGGAGGTAAATCGAGATTTTGTCAAGCAGCAGATGGCGGAAAAGACATTCGCCAGATGACTGCCGAATAAGTCAGAGATTCCTCAGTTTTCCGGCTCCAATAAGCCCAGTTTTCCGTCTTTGCGCTGATACAACACGTTGATTTCCTCGGTTTCGGCGTTGACGAACGCGAAGAAGCTGTGTCCCAGCATTTCCATCTGAACAGCGGCGTCCTCTACAGACATCGGACGCACGGGGAAGGTCTTGTGGCGAACGATTTCCGGCACGCTCTCTTCCGCCGCGGCATCCTCATCCTCGATGAATTCCAGCTCATTGCTGGCGAAAGCATCGTCGCGGATGCGCTTGTCGAGCTTCGAGCGGTGGCGGTGAATCTGACGTTCCATCTTCGCCAGCGCCTGATCAATGGCGAGGAAGAGGTTTTCGGGCTCAGAGGCCTCCGAGCGGAGGATAACGCCATTGCCCATAGGGACAGTGATTTCGACGGTGCGAATATCGCGTTTGGGTTCCTTGCTCAGCCGAACCTGCATTTCCGTATCGGGCAGGAGATAACGGCCCATGCGCTCCGTCTTTTTCTCAATGCGGCGGGTCACATGGGGAGAAACCGTCATATTCTTCGCATAAATCGTCAACTTCATAAAATCAGTTGCTCCTTTCGCAGTTGATAATTCCTGCGGAAGCACATGGACACTTGTCAGCGCTTCCGCTGATTCTGATGCGCCATCGGCATCACGTCCTTTCCCTATCCTTGTGCTTATATATTTCGACGCTCCCTCGAAAATTCCTGCTGCTTTTGCAAAAATATTTTTCTTTTTTGACCAGAAGCCGCAAGGGGCTTCGCCCCTTGACCCCACCAAAGGGTCTTCGACCCTCTGGACTCCCTTTCGCGCGATTGGGTTGGTGACAACTGCACACTATACCCGCGTGCTGATCCGCCGTGCGCCCGCGTCTCCCTTTCCCCCCCGCAGCCATGTTAGTCGCGGGGGATTCTCTCTTTTCCCCCCAACGACAAAAAAGCGCCCTTGACTCTCGCGAATCAAGGGCTAATAGGAATCCGGCAGCGACTTATCCTCCCGGGCCGTGTCCAGCCAAGTACTTTCAGCA
>ERZ1027039.732-NODE-732-length-11567-cov-6.745309_pt1 | contig 11567 bp, 10 predicted proteins | sample MGYA00519438_ERZ1027039 | MGnify/ENA primary metagenome ERZ1027039 (study PRJEB26926, sample SAMN06164810) | human gut metagenome | biome: ENVO:00009003; feature: ENVO:2100002; material: ENVO:00002003 | host: Homo sapiens | place: USA | collected 2012 ...
CGCTCATTCCACTTAGCGTAGCGCTGCTACGCTGCGTTTCATTCGCGTTAGGCAGAAGAAAAAATTCGCGGCGCATCAGGCGCATTCTCATTTGAAAATAGTATGCTGAAGGATACGGCGCATATCAGCATCAGCCGAGGCAATGGCTGCTGCCAACCAAATGAATGGAGAAATTCATGATGGTAGGCGGCACTGTTCAGTATACCCTTCTTTTGCGATTTTCTCCATTCGAGACAAAGGAATGGAGGAAAAATTGCAATGTCACAAGGACGTTACGTTTGGATTGCAGGGAAGAAAGTATATCTGAATTCGGAGTTGCAGAAGGAATGGGACAAACTCATCAACAAGGAACGTTACAGAGCTCGTCAGGAAAAAATCTGCGGACAGGCGGATTACCGGCGCTGCAACGGGGATTGCTTCGTGTGTCCATGGCGCAAGGAAGGAATTGTTGTTTCGTATGAAACGGAACACTTTGCAGAAGGGTTCGGCAATGACAATGCAGCGCGCGGCTATGGCGTTGTGAATTGCGAATCGACGCTGGAGGAAAAGTACATCGCGGAGGAACGATACAACACACTGTGTGCCCGAATCTATCGGTATGCAGATTCTGCGTATCCGGATGGTGCGAAAATTATTGCGTGCTACCTCAATGGTAAAACGCTGGAAAGCACTGCGAAAGAACTGCATCTTACGGTCAGGGCAGTGCATTATCGTCTGCATCAAATGCTGAAGTATATAAGAGAACATCGGAGTACATTCTGCGATTTTTGATGTGGCATTATTTCCGGTTTCGACGCATCATCTGCTTGCGCGTAGCGCTGCATTTCACTTCTGTTCGTCAGCGTGAAAATTTTTTTTGCAGAAATTCTTGAAATCGCGTAAAAAAACCGATTTTTTTTACCAGTTATGGTGAGAGGGATAAAAGTCTCTTTCAAAAAGAAGGGGGAATCAGCATGTCCGGCATTAACTTTTATTGGGAAATAACATCCAGTATGACTGGAATCATGAGGAGCAGCGCTTTCTGCCTCTGCCCGTGCTGCGGCAACATGATGAAAACAGGAGAAGGCTGATGCAGCTTTGGGTTGGCTGCAATGGGTGAGCAAATGTTGGTTCGCCGGGAACAGTCAGCGCGTTTTCACTAACAGGAGGTGACTTGTGTGGCAGAAGCAGCCGAAAAGAATAGGCAGCCTATCTGCATTTCTCAAAATAGTCTTGTGTGGCAGGATGATAGTGTTTTCAAACTGTATTACTACTGTATGAATTGTGCCTGCCGTCAGAAAGCTGAAATCTGCGGGAAACAGCTTATGCCGGGACAACTGCTCTTCTCATACAGAAAGACAGCGCTTGAACTGGGCTGGTCTCGTGATAAGCTGACGAGGAAGATGACTGCACTGGTTCAAATGGGCTATGTTCAGATACAAACAGCGCGGGACGGTTCTATCGTTACCGTATCAAACTGGCTTGAAAATCAGACCGCTGGCGGTATGAAAATAAGGCTACTCTGTCCCGAAAATCAGTACGCAGACGGTACTGAAATAAGCACACCGTGTGCTGAAAACAAGTCCACATGCGGCACGAAAGAAAGAGCGGAAAACGGTGCAAATGCGCATTTTTCAGCATTTGCACATCGCAGGCGGCTTGAAAATCAGCACATCCAGCAGCAATATAATAATAGTAATACGATAGATACACTATCTCATTATCCAGATGAGTTTGAAAAGCTGTGGTTTGCTTATCCGGCTAATCGCAGAAATGACTGGGATGAGGCCTTTCGCGTATATCAACAGGCGCTGCGGCATGGTGCGACGCTTGAAATAATCATGACAGCGCTTGAAGCAGCCAAAAGTTCTATCGCATGGACGAAAGATGGCGGGCAGTATATCCCCGGCATTAGCAAATGGCTTCAGCGTGAGCCGTGGAGAGAGGCGAATCTACAAAAAGCGCAAAAGGAGAATCAAGAACAGTGGAACTCGCAGTAAAGTGGCTGTCCTTGCTGCATGAACCGGATGCAATAATTGAAATCAGGAGTATAGACCCTAAGCCTACTGTCAGCGGTTATTTTCGTGCGGACAGTCCGCGCATTGCTGCTGAATTGGCAAAGTATCCGAATCGAACGTTTTACCAGTCGCTGAACCCCGTCAAAAGTGCCTGCTATGCGCGTGCTCAGCATGAACGTCTGGTAGAACGTCCGAAGGAAACAACGTCTGACAATGACATCATAGGATTTCAATGGATTTTGATTGATGCAGACCCAGTCCGCCCCAGCGGTGTCAGTGCATCGGCAGAAGAAAAGAAAGCAGCACACGCTGTTGCTGGAAAGACAATGAAGCGGCTGATGGCAACGGGATTCAGCGAGCCAATTGTTGCAGACAGCGGCAATGGCTATCATCTGCTTTTTAAGGTGCATATCAGCACGGATGACCGGCAAGTGGTTGCGGATTTTCTCTCTGTGCTGGACATGTGGTTCAGCACAGACGAGGCAAAAATTGATACGGCGGTGTATAACCCATCAAGAATTACCAAGCTGTATGGAACAATTGCAGCGAAAGGAGCCCATACGCTGATTGAAGTGCCGGTGAAGCTGGCTGCCTTCTATGGTCTGCGCCGCAGCGAGGTGATGGGCTTGCGCTGGGATGCCGTTGACTTTGTGCATAACACCATTTGCATTCGGCACACAGTGACTGGATGCACGATTGACGGGCAGTACCAAATTATCGCGGCGGACACGACCAAGACTCGCTCCAGCCGCCGTACCCTGCCGCTTGTGCCTACTGTGCGAGAAATGCTTCTCCGATTGAAGGAACAGCAGGAACAGAACCGAAAAATCTGCGGTCAATCTTACAGCCGGGAGTTTGCAGATTACATTTGCGTCAATAAACTGGGGGAACGGATTCGCCCAGCATATCTTTCCAGCTGCTTCAGCAAAGCGCTGGAGCAAAACCACTTGCGGCATATCCGCTTTCACGACCTGCGCCACAGCTGCGCAACGCTGCTGCTGGCGCATGGTGTGCCGCTCAAACAAATTCAGGAGTGGCTGGGGCACAGCGATTTCAGCACGACGGCCAACATCTATGCGCACCTTGATGCGGCTTCCAAGCAGAAGTCTGCCGAAACGATGGAAGAATTTTTGAAATTGGTGTGAGAGAACAAGAAAAAATCTCGACAGACTTGCATCAGGCTCGAAACGGTGCTACGATGTACTTGTCCAACACCAGCGGGTGTTCATGCGGCGCGAAAAGGAGGTTGCTATGGTCGCAGGACATTTGCAAGAAAAGAACGGCTATTTCTATGCCGTTCTCAGTTACAAGGATGCACAGGGCAAGCGGAAAACCAAGTGGATTCCCACAGGCTATCTAATCCGTGGAAACAAGAAGAAGGCGGAAGCGTTCCTAATGGAACAGCGCCAAACCTTCCAGCTTCCGGCGGAAGATACGGAGGCAGTGGAGAAGGGCGAACTGTTTGCGGATTATCTGGAACGCTGGCTGAAAATCGCGAAGAGCACGATAGCGATTACGACGTACAGCTCTTACGACGGGATGATGAAAAGCACCATCGTTCCGTGGTTCCGCAAAACAGGCGTGACCATCACGGAATTGACAGCCCAAGACATTCAGGATTTCTACACAGCACAGCTGGCGCGGGTAAAGTCCAACACGGTGATTCACTATCATGCCCTCATTCATCGGGCGCTGAAATATGCGGTAAAGACAGACCAGCTTTCCGTGAATCCAGCGGATAAGGTAGACCGCCCGCGCAAGAACGGCTTCCAGCCTGCTTTCTATGACAAGGATGAAATCAACCAGCTTCTCGCCTGCGTAAAGGGGACGCTGATTGAGACGCCGGTCATGCTGGCGGCATTCTACGGTTTGCGGCGCAGCGAAGCCGTTGGGCTGCGCTGGGATGCCATCGACTTCCAGCAGAACACCATCACGATTCAGCACACGGTGATTGCGTGCAGGCTGAACGGAAAGTACGAGGTCATCGCCCGTGATACCACGAAAACGAAGTCAAGCCGCCGGACGCTGCCGCTTGCAGCGCCAATCCGGAAGTATCTGCTGAATACGATTTTCGCATTCGTCTGCGCCATCTGCTTGTGCCTTTTTGATTTTGTCGTCCGCTCATTCCATTTAGCGTAGCGCTGCTACGCTGCATTCCATTCGCGTTAGCCAAAATGCAAAAATTCACTTCGCATCTTGGCGCATTCTCATCCGAAAATCGTATGATTTGCAGGTTCGGCAGGCGGAGAACCGCAGACTTTGCGGCAACTGCTATTGCAAGGACTATGAAGGCTATATCTGCATCAATGAGATGGGGTATCTGCTGAATCCGAACAGGGTATCAGCGATGTTTGAGCTGACGCTTCAGCAAAACCATCTGCGGCATATTCGCTTTCATGACCTGCGGCACCCGTATGTCAAGCACACGACAAAAAATATAATTCTGAAAAGCAGAAAACCCAAGCTACCAAGATAGATTTGATAGCCTGGGTTTTCCGTTTTTGTATCTTCAATTATTCAAAGAGGTCATGGATTTTGTAAACAATCTCAATGCGGTTGTCGGGGAATACATACACCTTTTCAATCAGCAGATCGGTCAGCTCAGACGTCAGCACATCCGCTTCTACAATCGAGTGAACGATCTCTTGTCGGCTGCTTTGGCGGGCCTGTTCTTCTCGCTTCAGCTTTGCCTGGGCGGTGACAGCAGCATAGGCATTTTTGACTTTCAGTATTTCTGCGTCATAAACTGCTTTCTCCAATTTATAAGTGTCCAGCTCGATCTGCCCCAGGAGATACCGTTCAAAGAGAGATTGCTTCTGATCCCTCAAGGCTTCCAGCTGCTTCTCATACTCAGAGCATTTGGCAGCGGTAGCCTCCAGGTGAATGGTGCCGTCTTTATGTACGGGCAGCAGGATTTCCAGCTGCTTTTTCAAAGTGAGGAGGACGGCTTCTTCCAGCCCAGCAACATCTGCCCGGACATCGCGGCAGCGGCTGTTCACATCAGCGGTAGAATGGCGGCACATATAAAACGGTCTCTTTTGGGCGATGCGGGAGAGTGCATGATCGCAGCAGCCACAATAGACCTTGCCTTTTAGTGGGTACTCCCTGGTTTTCTTGGTCGGCAAGGAGAATCGGCGCTGCACAGCCTGCACCTTTTCAAATAGTTCTTTGTCAACGATTGCCGGATGATGGTCGGGAATAATGAACCATTTGTCCCGGTCCTTCTTGCGGCTTCTTGTGCCGCCCACTTCAATGACTGCACGACGCCCGATTACATAGGAGCCGATATAGCGTTCGTCCTCCAGGATACGGAGAACCGTAGAACTGCTCCAGCGTCCACGGGAGCGGGAGACATCGTGGTACTGCTGCCCATGCGCTGCTTTGTATTCTCCGGGGGTCGGTATGCCTCGCTTAAAGAGTTCCCTGGTAACGGCTGCCGCTCCAATTCCGGTTGCGGCAAGTTGGAAAATGAGCTGTACCACAGCAGCGGTTTCCGGGTTCGGTTCCATTCTGCCATTGGCGCTTTTGCGATACCCGTAAGGGCAAACTTTGCTCTGGTATTCGCCGCGCTGCATTTTGGCGTACTTGGCGCTTTTGGTCTTGATGGACATATCCCGGCTGTAATACTCGCTGATCAGATACTTGAAAGCCACATCCATACCGCCGGTATCGCCCTTGTGCTGATCGCTGTCAAAATCATCGTTGATAGAAATGAACCGAGTGTGAAACAGAGGGAACACACGCTCAATGAAATAGCCAGTCTCAATGCTGTTTCGTCCAAACCGGGAAAAGTCTTTTACGATGATGCAGTCGATCTTATTGGCCCGCACCATCTCAATCAGCTCCTGGACTTTGGGGCGTTCGAAGTTTGTCCCGCTATACCCGTTGTCGATAAACTCAAGGACTTCTGCATGAGTGGACTCCGGCATGGAAGAAACAAATTCGTTCAGCGCAAGGTGCTGGTTTTCAATGCTCATACTGTCGTATTTATAATCCTCCAGGGAAAGGCGGATATAAAGGGCAATCACATATTTCTGCACTGGCTCAGCACCTCCTCACAATGCTCAAATTCGCTCTGGAAGCGGAAACGAACCGTAATCCGCTTTTCTCTTGAGACCTCTACACGGTCAATCAGGCGGTCAATCAGAGCTGCCGTCAGCTGGCGATCTTCCTTGATATGCTGTGCATCCTGGGACGGCATTTTATACTGTTCCAGCTGCTTGGCGAGAATCGCAAGCCCTGCTTTCAGCTGCTCGATTTCTTTGCTGATGGCCTCAATTTTGGCTTCGTATTTTTCTTTGAAGGTAAAATACTCGTCTTTTGACAGATGGTTCTGGATCAGGCCCTCATACAATCCGCGCTGATAGGTTCGCAGCTGCTGGATTTCCTGTTTCCGGCTGGCGATTTTAGCCTGTATGTTTTTCTGTTCCTCGGCTTCTTTGGAGAGGTTTTCCAGACCAAGAGAGTATTGCCCCAGCGTGGTATCAAGCTGTTCCTGTATCATATCGGCCAAGGTATCCAGCAGCTCTTTTTCAAAGATAAATGCACCAGGACAAACGCCCTTTTTGATACGGTTGTTGCTGATACAGTGGTAGACATATACCTCCTGTGACTTTCTGCGGACGCATTTCTGTCGGTGAAGGCTGCGTCCGCAGTGGGCGCAGAAGATTTTGCCTTTCAAAAGATTGGGGGACCAGGAATGGATCTCCCTGTCTTTTGCCTGCTGTGCAGCCTGGTCCAACGCTTTCTGAACAGCGGCAAACAGCTCCCGGCTGATGATGGCTTCATGGGTGCCGCGTACCGTTGTCCATTCATCGGCGCTGGCTCTGACCTGCTTGTGGTCAATGATTTTAGATACCCCTTGCACCAGATCTCCGGTATAAACCTCTGCGCGAAGAATTTTGGCTACGGTGCGGGTTTGCCAATGCCCATTGCCTACCAGATTTTCATGGGTGATCTCTCCCAAAGTCCTCTTGTAGTGGCTGGGAGAGAGATACCCGGCCTCGTTCAATCGTACCGCTATGGTGTTTAATCCTGCGCCCTCGGCGGCCCATTGGAACATGGTTTTGACTACCTCGGCAGCCACAGGATCAACAATCAGCTGGTGGCAATCATCTGGAGCTTTCAAATATCCATAGGGTGTGCGCCCACCAACATACTTGCCGTCTTTCATAGCCTGTCGCTGCTGGGCTTTGATTTTCCTGGCAATATCCATCGCATAGGCTTCGTTAATCATGTTCCGCAGCGGGATGATGATACCATCGTGGGCATTATCCGGGGAAGAAGAATCGTAGCGGTCATTTACGGCAATAAAGCGGACTTTCTGCATGGGAAAGTAACGCTCGATATAGTAGCCTGTGTCTATGACATTTCGCCCCAGGCGGGAGAGGTCCTTTACAATGACGCAGTTGATAAGACCCGCTTCAATATCGGAGAGCATCTGCTGGAAGCCGGGGCGGTGGAAGTTCGTACCCGTTGCGCCATTGTCAATGTAGGTCTGTACCACAATAATCTCCGGGTTCTGCTCCAGATACCGGGCGATAATCAGCTGCTGGGTTTCGATAGAAACGGTGTGGGTATGCTTATCCTCAACGGAAAGCCGCACATAAATTCCAGCGCGGCAAGAGGGATCTATCTCCGGTGCAGGAAGCACCACAGTTTCCTTTCTGCTTTTTCTTGCCACAAATCATCCCACCTTTCTTTGGCTTGTTTGCTCTGCCAGCTGGATCAGCTGGATCGCTTTCTGGTATTCGTCCTGGTATGTAAAGGTGATCTCCAATTCCTTTTTTCCAATCACCTTGATACTCTGTATCATGTGAACCACAGCTTTGCGGTCCAGGGTCTCCATCGTAGAAAACTGTGTGAAGTGGGAAATCCAGCGGTTCCGTTCACTCCGGTTCTCCAGAACATCAGCCAGCTTTTCCTTTAAGACCCGAATACTCTCTTTCGCGTTTTCCGCAATCCTCGTGTATCTGGCCTTATAGTCGGTATATTCCTCTTTGCTGATGGTGCCGGTAATCAGGCTTTCATACAGTCGGGCCTTAAATTCAAGCGCCTGTTCCACCTGCTGCTCATTGGCGGCGATGTGGGAGGCGTATTCATTGGCAAGTGCTTGGTTGATGCTGCTCTGGTCGATACCGTCCAGGATGGCTTGCAGGCAGCTCACATTGTCGATGTAGCCTTTCAGACTGTCCTTGACGCACTCGACAAGATCGCTTTCCTTGAGCATTACCGGGTTGGTGCAGCCATGCTTTTTCCCGGTGGGGCAATAATAATAGTGATATTCCTTGCCCTTGACCCGGTTCGTTTTCCGCGTCATGCGGCTCCCACAGCACCCGCAGATTAAGACACCGGAAAACAGATACACCGTATCCTGCTTGGGAGAAGTCCGGGTATCCAGTCTGCGGATACGCTGGACAAGTTCAAAATCCTGCTTGGCAATCAGCGGTTCATGGGCATCAGGGACGCGAATCCATTCAGAGGACGGCCGCTGCTCCATCTGCTTGATTTTGTAGTGCGGGGAGCCTTGCTTCCCCTGTACCAATGTGCCGATATAGGTTTCATCCTGCAAAATGCGGATGATCGTTGTAGCAGACCACTTGCAATCCTCTTTGTCGGCATAGCCGTGTTTGGCATAAGGAAAACCATTGTTTTTCTTATAAGCAAGGGGGGAGAGGATGCCCATTTCATTCAGCACGGTGGCGATTCGCAGGGCGCTCGTCCCATCCAGGCGCATACGGAAGATGTCCTGGACAACGCGGGAAGCATACGGGTCAGGTACAAGCAGGTTTTTGTTTTCCTCAGACTTCATATAGCCGTAAACGGGAAAGGCTCCAACAAAATCTCCGTTACGGCGCTTTATATCCAAAGAGGTACGGGTCTTGATGGAAATATCCCGGCAGTAGGCTTCGTTCATAATGTTTTTGACGGATACGGTCAGATCGTCACCGCTGCCTTCATGGGCGGTGTCGATGTTATCCGTGATGGCAATAAAGCGGACCCCATAAGTTGGGAATACCCGGCGCAGGTAGCGTCCGGTTTCAATGTACTCTCGTCCCAGGCGGGAGAGGTCCTTTACAATGACACAGTTGATCTTGCCATCGGTGATGTCCTGCATCATTTCCTTAAACGCCGGACGGTCAAAAATGATACCGCTGTAACCATCGTCGATTTTTTCGGATACGATTTGGATGTCCGGGTTTCGTTCAATGAAGTTCTCAATCAGCTTCCGCTGGTTGGTAACGCTGTCGCTCTCGCTGGAGCGATCATCTGTGTAAGACAGACGAATGTAAGCTGTTGCCTGATATTTTGGCATGAAAAAGCACTCCTTTCCTCCCGGAAGCTCCCGCAAGAAAAGAGTGGATTTCGAGGTTTTCAGTTTTCATCCTTTTCCATACACATCGTAGCACGCTTTTGGAAAAAGAGCGAGGATGTCGATTACCTTAAAATCCCTTGCAGGCATTCCTCCAATGTGACCCCGTTGCTGGAAAATGCAGCGTTTACCACAAAATCGCCGCAGCGAAAGCGATAGGGGTTTTTGATCTGGTGAAGAAAGGCCGCGATCCGTTCCTCTTTGGGGAGGTCTTTATCTACCGTGACTTCACGGATGTCAACCAATTCATCGGTTGATGTTTGTGTTAGCTGGCTCATAAGTGTTCTCCTTTCTTTGAAGTCGGTTTCAAAATCACATGAATGAGCTGGCAACCAGAGCTGCCAGCTCATGGTATCTGACTTTGAAAAGAAAGGACTGCACCCAAATGATGCCTTGTTGTTGCTAACAGCAAATGGACGCAGCCTTTCAGATAATATCCGTTACTTTCGTCACATTTGCCACGCGCCCCTGACGATAGGGACATTCCTGGTCTCCGCTGGCGCGGCTGTCATAACTCCGCAGCGTCGTTTTACTCGTGCGCCGCAGGGTTCCCCCCAAGTCTTTAGGAGGCCGTGAGGAAGTATCTTTAAGCCCCCATGCAGTCACCGCGACCCGAAGTGCCACCTCCGGGTTTCAGGCTTGCGTTGATCGCTCAGGACAGCCGGTTCATCACCTCTTTGGCTTGTCCTTCTTGGCGGCGCGCCTGATTCGCTCGTACATGGGCTATGTACCAGAAATGCCGTCTATTCGGTTGTCAAAGAACAGAGAAGAAAAAACTCCTTCTTGACAACCATGACAAAAATAGGTGATTTGTCCTGTCTGGTAATGCGATTTTTTTGAAAATATTTTTGGTCTTGCCGCCTTACAAGGAGTTTAGTGAAGAGCAAGTACCCAGCAAGCAAAATAAAATAGGTACTATCGTACTTAAAAATACCTTTTATAAGGTTCTTCCGACAGAAAAATGGGCACGATAAAATATTATTAAGGAGACGATAGTACTTATGGAACTGTTAAAAGAATTGGGACGAAGGATACAAAAAGCGCGTAAGGAAAAAGGACTGACGCAACAGGAACTCGCAGATCAGAGCCATTTTTCGCTGAAGCACGTTCAAAGCTGTGAAAGAGGGGTAAAGAACCCTTCCTTTGAGGTTCTGCGTGCTTTTTGCAAAGTCTTGAATTTGTCCTTGGATTCCCTGATGAATCTCGATTTGCCAGAAGATGAGCAAGCCGCCAACGATATGCGGCAGCTTTACCTTTCGTGCCCTCCGGCTGCCAGAAAAGTGCTGTTAAACTCGACCCGCGCGTTGGCTGATGAGCTGAAAGAGATGGTAAAGACAGCTGGGGTTGATCCAGATGAACATTTAGAGGATAAGTAAGCTGGTGGAGGAATAACAATCCTCCACCAGCTATTTTTTTGCCACTATGCGGCGGTCATATTATCGGGCCGTTCCCAGCAGACGCGCCAGTTTCTTCAGTCCGCGCCGGATGCTATCCCACACGCGGCGGCGGTCCGCGCCCTCGATCCGGGCAATCTCGGCCACGGTCATGCCCAGGTAGAACCTGGCGTAGATACGTCGGGCCTGGATGGCAGGCAGCTGCATCAGCGCGGCGTACACTTCCTCCCGTAGCTGCTTCTGCTCCAAGATTTCCTCCGGAATGAGCGGCCGGTTGAGGGCATCGTTTTCAATGCCATCCTCCCGGTTCAGAGAGTAATGGGCCTTGTACCGGAACTTCCGGCGCTCGTAGGCAGCATCGTCCTTCTCCTGGCCCCGGATTGCCGCCAGCACTTCCTCGGCCACGTCCACAAAGACATCGGTTTTATACACATCGGGATACAGTTCCCGAAGATTGATCTTCTGCATTATGTACCTCCATTTCGATTCACGGGTTGACGGGTGAACCGAAATGAAGGCGGTGAGCGACACCTTTCGGGGAAATTCCCGAAAAAACGACAAACAAAAGCGCCAGCATCCGAAGAACGGCGGCTGGCGCTGCTAAAATAGGATTTATGACACTTATAGACCAGCCACGATAGTGCCTGTTTATAAGCAGATGGAGGTTGATTGACGGTCAGGCTTTTTTTGACAGGTAAATCCCTGCCGAATCATGTCGAAACAGTCTTTGTTTCACGGCGGCTCCCTCCTAAAGCCGCCGTGTCAGCGTATAGGCGTCACTCCTTTGTTGAGGGCATAAGGAAC
>ERZ1027039.740-NODE-740-length-11468-cov-6.066678_pt1 | contig 11468 bp, 8 predicted proteins | sample MGYA00519438_ERZ1027039 | MGnify/ENA primary metagenome ERZ1027039 (study PRJEB26926, sample SAMN06164810) | human gut metagenome | biome: ENVO:00009003; feature: ENVO:2100002; material: ENVO:00002003 | host: Homo sapiens | place: USA | collected 2012 ...
GAGATGACGTCGAGTCTCGTGGGCTCGGAGATGTGTATAAGAGACAGCTGCAAATGATTCATTTGTGGTTTATCCTTACATCTATAAAAAGCAAATAGATATCTATGCCGTGAAAGATTTTAAGTTGGTAAAAAGAATTAATGATGGTAAGCATTATCCCGAAATTATAGCTAATGACATTGAAGATATAACTTATCACTATCTTAATGTCTATGCGGGGAAGAAATATTTTTATGCTTTGTATGTTGGACATAAGGAGGATGATAATTTCTTAGGCAGAACTTTAGAGGTCTATGATTATGAAGGGAACCCGATAATCAAATATACATTTGATATAATTCCTTTTTATTTTGTAGTTGATGAAGAAAATGGATATATATATGCGACTAATGCACACTATGAAGATTATTTATTAAGGTATAAACTGTAATTTTGCGGACAGTATTTCTATTCCTCCGGTATTGCTGTCTGTCAAGAACAGGAAGATGTGATCTATACTTATAATATACCTTAATTTAGATTTTTTTTAATATGAAACTAATGCTGAACATAAATAGGAAATCATATAGCCTAATAGTGACAGTCATAATTCTTATGTCATCCTGCCGCCAGCAATCGTTGCCGAATAGTTTAGAGGCAATCAATATAATAAATAAAGACCGCCCTATTGAATTGGATATATACGATATAGTGGACAGCATTAGTTATATTCCTTTAGAAACTTCGGAGAAGTGCTTGCTGGGTGAACTCCAAAGGACTAAGAGGGATGGTGATTTTTATTTTGTCGAAGATACTAAAGGGCTATTTGTCTTTGGTAAAGACGGACGTTTCCTGAATGAAATCGGTCATAAAGGAAATGCCCCCGGGGAATATCTCTATATGGATAATTTCTATTTGGACCGTAAGAATAAGCAAGTCTGCATTATCAACAATGTACAAAAGCGAATATTACGATATGCGTATGATGGCACTTACATATCTATGAGCTACCTTGGGGATAAAGATGCCAATATAGAGTCGGCGATGTTGTGTGATGGAGGAGAACTTTTAGCATTTTATCCTTTGCCTAATGATCTTTTTCATGTGGATAGTGAGTATCGCGTCTTCAGAGAGAAAGGAGATACATTAGTTTCGGAAAGGATAATGGATGCAAAGGCGTTGACAACTAAAGATGCTTTTTACCCTTTCTTGTACTTTCCAATGGTGACCTTCAACAATAAGTATTTCTTGGCATCTGTGTTTTCTAATGAACTTTATCAATATGAGAATGGCAAGACTTTCCCGGTTTATCATGTCGATACCTCCGCTACCATTCCTGATGAGGCTTTCCTGGATGAGCACAAAGATCTGGACTTTTTTGAACTGCTAAAGATTATGAATCAGCGGAATATAGGCACGGGCATAACCGCTTTAGAGGCTTCTTCCGATTATTTGTTTGCATTGATTGATAACAGAAAAACGTTGGTCTGGGATGGAGAAAAGGGAATCTTGATTTCCACTACCTATAATTCGGACTTAAACCTCTATTCCTCACTTTTGACGGGAGGGAGTTCCGACGAGCACGTAGGTTATCTATCTGCAGAATTCTTTTGTGAAAAGAAGGAGGATTCAGCGGGAAGTAAGGCTTTATCAGAGTTGGCCGATTCCTTATCTGAGGATGATAATCCCGTGCTCTTTCAGTATCACTTTAAAAAAGATGCAGTGAAGTCACTGATGGAGAAATATAAGTTGTGATCGGATGTTTTTATTCTTTCTCTTCAAGCCTCCGCATACTGAACTCGCAACCGCAATATTGTTGATTGTAGAAGTCATGCTCTTTAAGAAGTTGATTTCGGCGATCTTGTAATCCTCCTTTTCGCCAGTTCTGTTCCCAGAAGACGGTGCCGGGATAGAGAGCGGCAGCGCGACGACCTGCCAGATTAATCTGGTCGAGACTTTTCCAGCGGGAAGAGGCGAGGGTAGTGGTGAATAGCGTGAAACCATGCTCTGCGGCATAGCGGGCTGTTTCCGACAGGCGAAGAGTAAAACATTGCAGACAACGACCCCCACGTTCAGGCTCATCTTCCATCCCTGACATGAAACTGCGCCAAAGCTGATAATCGTAATCTCCATCGATGAAATCAAGTCCGAGGGCTTTTACATAACGGATAGCTTCGGCTTTTCGGATATCGTATTCTGCCTGAGGATAGATGTTGGGGTTATAATAAAATACGGTGGGACGAATGTTGTTGGCGAGCAGACATTCGATAATAGCAGAAGAGCAAGGTGCGCAACAGGAATGTAGCAGTACTTTGTCTTCGTTGTTTGGGGTTTCTATTTTCAACATAATCCTTTTTGTTTTTCTTTTAGGCGCGGATTACGCGAATTACACGGAAATTATTCCTTTCCGATTCTTTGAGAATCCGTATAGTCCGCGTAATCCGCACCTGAAATCCTTTATACTTTCAGTTTTATCTTAACCTTCACCAACAGTCCGGTCAATTGGACAATGATGAGGGAGAATATAAGCGATCTTAATAAGCCCGGAGCACCGGCATTCAATAGCTCTGGATAATGCAAACCCAGCAATTGCTGCACAGCATACCATATGTAAGGAAGGATATAGCATGTCAGTGTAGCTGTTCCGGCAGGTTTGATAATATCGAACCAGGGCGTTTTGCCTTTCACATCCGTCAGCCAATAGAACAAGCCGAACAGCGGGAAGAATGCAGCCAGGCAATAAAACAACCAACTCGGGGTAGCCTGTATCTTGGAAATAATCCAGTGAGGATGCGAGCAGAGTGCAGCAATAAGCATGACAACACCCAATACACAAAGAGTTGTGATAAACTTACGCGGATGTTCCCGGTCAGCATATTTCTGCATCAGCAACGAAGTGAGTACACCCGACATACCGAATGCGTGCAGCGTCCAATCGCTGGGGATGAAAGGCAACAGTATGACGCGTAAACCGTATTCTTGTGGTATCAGACTGGAATGACTGATTACTGCAAGTAGCATAACTACCAGCCATGCTATTACATTCTTGCGCAGACTTTCGCGGGTAAACAGATAAATACCGGCACATACGACATAAGTCCAACCGATAAGTCCCAGAATGCCCCACCAACCCTGATGGAAAGGTTTTCCGTTTAAGTCTTTATATAATACGAGGAATGCCAGCAGGGCCACACCGAGCACCTTCATTGCGATGAATAGGTACTTTTTTGAACCTTCGGCCTTGGGATAGACCGCCCAGACCAGAAAGAAACCTATAACCATCAGTATGCAGAACCATTGATGGGAGATGCCGCCCTCTATGCCGCCGGAGTTGAGTGAGAACAGTCCCATGGCAATCAGAGCCACCGTGCGCCAGAAAATATGAGCGATCACTTGCAAGGTAGTGTCTCCCTTTCGATAGCGGTTCTGGATAGCAAAGGAAACGGACATACCCATACAGAAGAGGAATGCGGGAAAGATTGTGTCGGAAAAACCCAGCATGTCTTCGTTCATTTCGGCATGTTTAAGCCAGTGGGGGATGTTTTTCAGACCGGGGATATCATTCACAAAGAGCATAAGGAACATAGTAAGCGCACGGAATACATCGACCGCCGCCACTCGTTGAGGTGTTAAGTTTTTCATTATAGAATACATTTGGGGGTTAATGCTGCAAATATAGGAAACAAATTTTTTATATTTGTCCCCTATGAAGATAAAACTGCTGATATTTCTAGGTCTGGCTTTAGTTGGCATTCACGGAATGTCGGCTCCGGCCGATGTTCCTGCAATGGATGGCTGGACTGATGCTTTGGACGTAGCCATCGGTAAGCACGAAGAATATGTGGCAGTGCGTGAAGCTCGTATTGAGGCGTTGAGGCAGCAATTGGTACAGGCCGGTTCAGAAACCCCGGAATTCTTCCGGCTGAATGCGGAAATGTATCAGGAATACAAAGCGTACATCTGCGACTCCGCCCTTTACTATCTGAGCCGTAACCTGCGCTGGGCGCAACAGCGAGGTGAGCAGGATGCGGCAGATGAAACCCGTATCCGGAGGGCGCATCTGATGTCAGCGGCAGGTATGTATAAAGAAGCTTCCGAAGATCTGGAAAAGATAAATCCCTCTAAGCTTTCTCCCCGTTTGCTACCCGATTATTATGAATGTTACCGTCATTTATACAATGAATTGGGGGCGTATACACAGGATACCTTCCGGCGCAGCCGTTATTACGGTTTGTCTGTCGCTTATGGAGACTCTCTGATGCAGGTGCTTTCTCCTGCCTCCGCCCTCTACCTGGAACGTAAAGAGATGAAAGCCGCCGGCTCCGGTCAATTGGAGGAGGCTTTGAAGATGAATGATAGCCGTTTGGCGGGCATACGTCCCGATACCCCGGAATATGCGTTGGTCACTTACCACCGTTCCCAGCTTTACCGTAGTTTGGGAGACAAGCAGCAGGAAAAGTATTATCTGGCTTTGTCTGCTTTGACAGATGTCCGGCTGGCAATTACTGATCATGCTTCCTTGTGGACCTTGGCACAACTGCTTTATGAAGAAGGAGACATTGAACGTGCTTACCGCTACATTCGCTTCTCGTGGGATGAAACTAACCACTACAATGCCCGTAGCCGCAGCTTGCAGACGGCAGGTATTCTGTCGCTCATAGATCTTACCTATCAGGCTATGCAGGAGAAGCAGAACGACCGTCTGCTCTTTTATCTTTGGATGATCAGTATCCTGTCCCTGTTGCTGATTATGGCTGTCATCTGGATATATCGGCAGATGAAGCATCTTTCCATAGCCCGCAGTCATCTGGAACAGGCCAATGAACAGTTGCAGATGTCCAATCATATAAAGGAGGAATATATCGGCCGTTTCCTGAAACTGTGTTCTACTTATATCGACCGTCTGGATGCTTACCGACGCATGGTCAACAAAAAGCTTTCCGGCGGGCAAACGGAAGAACTGCTGAAGATGGTGCGTTCAAGAGATGTGCTTGACACTGATTTGAAAGAACTGTACGAGAACTTCGATACTGCCTTCCTCCATCTTTTCCCTGACTTTGTAGAAAAGTTCAATCAGTTGTTGCAGCCTGAAGAACGGATCATTCTCCGCAAGGGCGAACTGCTGAATACAGAATTGCGTATTTTTGCCTTGATCCGTCTGGGTATTGACGATAGTTCGCAGATTGCCGAGTTCCTTCGTTATTCCGTCAATACAATCTATAATTACCGTGCTAAAGTGAAAAATAAAGCGTGCGTCTCGCGGGATGATTTTGAAATGTGTGTTATGAGGATACGCTAAACATACGCCATTTCTTTCCTGTTTATCCACTTTTTTACTTTCTCACCGCAAACTTATAGTCTTGTTATTTAGTCTGTTATCATTCCGCATGCTTTCATCTTATCCACATCTTGATAAACCGGAGGTGCATACTGTCTTTATCTTGCCTACCTTTGGGGAAGATTAATTAACCCTTGGAAAACATACCATGAACTTGAAACTACCTCTTTTATTAGGATGCTGTTTATTCGCTGCCATTACAGCTTGTGCCGAGACTTCCGCTTCATTGGACGAAAATGCGGCAGGAAAGAAGAAAGCAGATGTGTACATCACGACTGCCGACCGTCAGCAAAGCTTTAATCACACTACTCAGAAGCTCTCTAAAACTCCTGCGTTTGAATCCGTAATCACCCTGAATTCGAAGGTGAAATTTCAGGAGATGGACGGTTTCGGTGCTGCCGTGACCGGTTCTACCTGCTACAATCTGATGCAAATGACACCTGCCGACCGTGCGAAGTTTCTTACCGAAACTTTTTCGGATAAAGACGGACTAGGCTTCAGCTATATCCGCATTTCCATAGGCTGTTCTGATTTCTCGCTGAGCGAATATACCTGCTGCGATACGAAAGGCATTGAAAACTTTGCCTTACAGACGGAAGAGAAGGAATACGTGATACCTATCTTAAAAGATATTCTGGCGATTAATCCCACCATCAAGATACTGGGCTCTCCGTGGACATGCCCCAAATGGATGAAGGTGAATAACCTGGAAGAAAAGAAACCCTTTGATTCCTGGACAAGCGGACAACTGAATCCGGATTACTATCAGGATTATGCCACTTACTTCGTGAAATGGATTGAGGCATTTCGTAATGAAGGTATTGATATTTATTCCGTTACTCCACAGAATGAACCGTTGAATAGGGGAAATTCCGCATCTTTGTTCATGGGTTGGAAGGAAGAACTGGCCTTTGTGCGTGACGCTCTTGGTCCTGCTTTCAAGGCTGCCGGACTGGATACGAAGATTTATGCTTTCGATCATAATTACAACTACGATAACATGGCCGATCAGCAACAATACCCCGTTAAGATGTATGATGATGAAGTAGCCGCCGCTTTCCTGACCGGAGCCGCTTACCACAATTATGGCGGCAGGCGCGAAGAACTGAACAATATCCGACAAAAGCGTCCTGACAAGGAACTGATCTTTACCGAAACTTCTATCGGCATGTGGAATGATGGTCGTAACCTGGAGAAACGTCTGATGGAAGATATGCGTGAAGTAGCCCTTGGCACAGTGAACAACTGGTGTAAAGGTGTCATAGTCTGGAATCTGATGCTGGACAATGAACGTGGGCCTTGGCGTGAAGGTGGCTGCAAGACTTGTTACGGAGCCGTGGATATCAGTCGTGATGACTATAAAACAATGACTTACAACTCCCATTACTATATCATCGGACATCTGTCTACCGTAGTGAAACCGGGCGCTGTCCGCATAGAAAGCAAAGGCGTTGCAGAGAAGGGATTGATGTACTCTGCATTCGAAAATCCCGATGGAACCGTGGCTTTTGTGCTGTTGAATGAGGGTACGAAGGAAGTTCGCCTGACGGTAACGGGCGGAAAGAACTGTGTGGATTGTGTGGTGCCTGCCAAGTCTGTAGCATCCTATCGCTGGAAGAAATAATCTTATATTTAGAATACCATGTTGAAATCTATTTTAGTGGGTACATCCCTCTTGGCAGCTTCTCTGATGTTAGGGAGTTGCGGTGAAAAGGCAGAAAAAGCACAGGAACCTGCCGCATTTGTAACAATTCAAGGGCAAGATCTGATAAAGCCCGACGGTACGAAACTCTTTATCATGGGTACCAATCTGGGTAATTGGCTGAATCCGGAAGGATATATGTTCAAGTTCAGTAAGACGAATTCCCCCCGTTTCATCAACGAGATGTTCTGTCAGTTGGTGGGACCCGACTTTACCGCTGAGTTCTGGAAAGCGTTTAAGGACAATTATATCACCCGTGAAGATGTTCAGTTCATTAAGAATACGGGTGCGAATACAATCCGTCTGCCGTTTCACTATAAGTTGTTCACAGATGAGGACTTTATGGGGCTGACTGCCAATCAGGATGGTTTCGCCCGGGTGGACAGTGTGGTGGAATGGTGTCGTGAAGCCGATCTTTATCTGATTCTTGATATGCACGATGCTCCGGGCGGACAAACGGGAGATAACATTGACGACAGTTATGGCTATCCCTGGTTGTTTGAAAGTGAAACCAGCCAGCAGTTGTATTGTGACATCTGGCGTAAGATTGCGGAGCGTTATAAAAATGAACCGGTGATTCTGGGTTATGAGCTTTTCAACGAACCTATTGCCCCGTACTTCCCGAATATGGAAGAACTGAACGGTAAGCTGGAAGATATCTATAAGAAGGGAGTAGCCGCTATCCGCGAGGTGGACACCAACCATATTATCCTGTTGGGCGGTGCACAATGGAACGGTAACTTCAAGCCGTTTACGGATTCAAAGTTCGACGATAAGATAATGTACACCTGCCACCGCTACGGAGGCGATCCTACCAAAGAAGCTATCCAGAGTATTATTGATTTCCGTGACAAAGTGAACCTGCCGATGTATATGGGCGAAATAGGACATAATACGGATGAATGGCAAGCAGCATTCTGCCAGACTATGCGTGACAATAATATCGGCTACACCTTCTGGCCGTATAAGAAGATGGATGGTTCCAGCTTCGTCGGTATTACTCCTCCGGAGAATTGGGCGAATATCGTTTACTTCTCCGAGGCTCCCCGCGCATCTTATAAGGAAGTTCGTGATGCTCGTCCCGACCAGGCAATGGCTCGCAAAGCCATGATGGATTTCATCGAGGCTTGCAAGCTGAAAAACTGTGTGGTGCAGGAAGGGTATATTAAATCGTTGGGAATGAAGTAAGAAGCTATTGTTAAATATTTAATCATGTGAGTCAGTAGTTGAGTTTGGTTTATAATGGTATAGGAATGAATAAGACTCACCACAGATTACACAGATTCACACAGATTTATTAATCTAATAATCACTAAAATAGAATCTGTGTCAATCTGTGTAATCTGTGGTGAATTAATTCATAACCCGTCAGAAAGAAACAAACTTAACTACTAACCCCATTATCCACTTATTTATATGAAGAAAGTATTATTCGGTTTCGCATTCGCTGTTGCTCTTCCGCTCTTTGCGCAACAGAAACCTGTATATCTGGATGCGAGCAAACCTATGGAAGTAAGAGTAGAAGATGCGTTGAAGCGGCTGACCGTGGAAGAAAAGGTAGCCATGCTGCATGCACAAAGTAAATTCAGCAGTCCGGGTGTGCCCCGTCTGGGTATTCCGGAATTTTGGATGACGGACGGTCCTCACGGAATCCGTCCCGAAGTTCTTTGGGATGAATGGAATCAGGCCGGATGGACCAATGACTCTTGTGTAGCTTTTCCGGCATTGACCTGTTTGGCGGCTACATGGAACCCCGAGATGTCCATGCTTTATGGCAAAAGCATTGGTGAAGAAGCACGCTATCGTAACAAGGCCGTTCTTCTGGGACCCGGTGTTAATATTTATCGTACTCCGCTGAACGGACGTAACTTTGAGTACATGGGCGAAGACCCGTACCTGGCTTCCCGTATGGTGGTTCCTTACGTGCAGGGCGTACAACAGAATGGGGTGGCAGCCTGCGTGAAGCACTATGCGCTGAACAATCAGGAAATCAACCGCCACACCACCAATGTCATAGTAGACGACCGTGCCCTGTATGAAATCTATCTGCCCGCTTTCAAGGCGGCCGTTCAGGAAGGTAAAGCGTGGTCTATCATGGGAGCTTATAACCTGTATAAAGGTCAGCATGCCTGCCACAACCAATATCTGCTGAACGATATTCTGAGAGGCGAATGGGGCTTCGACGGTGTGGTCGTTTCCGACTGGGGCGGCACGCACGATACTGATCAGGCTATTACAAACGGGCTTGATATGGAGTTCGGAAGCTGGACGGATGGTCTTGCCAATGGCAGCAGCAACGCTTATGATAACTATTATCTGGCTATGCCTTATCTGGAGCGTATCAAATCGGGCAAAGTAGGTACGAAGGAACTGGACGAAAAAGTACGTCGCATCCTGCGCCTGGCATTCCGCACTACAATGGATGTGAACCGTCCTTTCGGTTCTATCCTTTCTCCCGAGCATTACGAGGCTGCCCGCCGCATTGGTGAAGAAGGCATTGTGCTGCTGCAAAACAAAGACGGCGTATTGCCCATCGACTTGAATAAAGTGAAGAAGATTGCCGTTATCGGTGAGAATGCTGTGAAAATGATGACCGTAGGTGGTGGTAGCTCCTCCCTGAAGGTGCAGCGCGAACTTTCTCCGTTGGATGGCATCAAGAACCGCGTAGGAAACAAGGCGGAAGTTGTTTATGCCCGTGGATACGTAGGCGATGCCCGTGGCGAATATAATGGTGTGGTAACCGGTCAGAATCTACAGGATGACCGTACGCCTGAGGAGCTGATTGCCGAAGCCGTAAAGGTGGCTGCGGATGCCGACTATGTGATCTTCATCGGTGGACTGAACAAGAGTAACAATCAGGATTGCGAAGATACCGACCGTGCTGGCTTGGAATTGCCGTACGGACAGGATACTGTCATTTCAGCTTTGGCGAAGGCAAACAAGAATCTTGTAGTCATCAATGTTTCCGGCAATGCGGTAGCTATGCCCTGGATTGCGGAAGTTCCTTCTGTTTTGCAAGCTTGGTTCCTGGGATCGGAAGCCGGAAACTCAATCGCTGCCGTGTTGATGGGGGATGCCAATCCTTCCGGCAAGCTGCCTTTCACTTTTCCTGCCCGTCTGGAAGATGTTCCGGCTCATAGCGTTGGCGAATATATCAGTCAGAGAAGTAAGGATGTGGTAGATATGAAATACAACGAAGGCATCTTTGTGGGGTATCGTTGGGCGGACAAGCAGAAGAAGGTGAAACCATTGTTCCCCTTCGGACACGGGCTGTCTTACACAACGTTTGCTTATGGCAAACCTGCGGCTGATAAGAAAGTGATGTCTGCCGATGATCAGATTAGTTTTACCGTAACCGTGAAGAATACCGGTGACCGCGAAGGACAGGAAGTCGTGCAATTGTATATCAGTGATAAGAAATCCTCTCTGCCCCGTCCTGTCAAAGAGTTGAAAGGTTTCAAGAAAGTGAAACTGGCTCCGGGCGAAGAGAAAGAAATTACCTTCACCATAGATAAAGAAGCTTTGAGCTACTTTGACGATGCCCAACATGTCTGGGTAGCCGAACCGGGTAAGTTTGAAGCTGTTATCGCCGCTTCGGCAGCGGATATCAAAGGGATCGTTCCTTTTGAATTGAAGTAATAACGTTATTAAGTTGACAAGAGGAAGGGTGTAGTCGCAAGATTACGCCCTTTCTTGTTGCCAGTCAGGGAGATATAGGCGCTTCGCCGGGTCTCTATTTGTTCCATTTAGTTTCTTCCTGTTGAAACAAAAGTGCCTTGCCTAAGGAACAAAAGTTTCTTCCTTGAGGAACAAAAGTTTCTTACCTAAGAAACAAGAGTGCCTTGCCTGAGAAACAAAAATGCCAGTAAAGTGAAACGGACATTTCTTCATAATGGGGTGATACCGGATTAGTATCGCCTTCCGAGAGAAGAAAGCATTGGGCTTATTTCCAGAAGCTTACCACTCGTATTGCTCCACGTATTCGTCATATACGGGTTCTTCCTTTATTCCTCTTTTGAGAAACAGTTGACGGATGTATTCCTGTTCTTTGGGTTTAAGAAGTCGTTCCTTGCGGTAACAGCGGTAATAGGTGGTTCGGTTAAGCTCTGCCATAAGTTCTCGTTTGATGCCGAGGGCTTCTTTGTGCGGTACATTATCCAACAGGTGGGTGATGCCGAGTGCGAAACGTTTCTTTTTATCCGCCATGAAGTACGGGCAGGATTCTTTGTGCGAACTAAAATAGTTTGGATTTACAGTACTGATTACCGGGTAGTTGTCCGGGACATAGGCTGTCACCAGGTAGCGCATACATTTGGCGGAATGTTTGCACTGCTTGTTGAGGCAGTGGAGGAAGGTGGCCGGTACCTCGCTGTAGTTAAAGTCGGGACTCATAATTGTATTCCTGTCTCTTATACACATCTCCGAGCCCACGAGACTCGACGTCATCTC
>ERZ1027039.757-NODE-757-length-11282-cov-5.578249_pt1 | contig 11282 bp, 8 predicted proteins | sample MGYA00519438_ERZ1027039 | MGnify/ENA primary metagenome ERZ1027039 (study PRJEB26926, sample SAMN06164810) | human gut metagenome | biome: ENVO:00009003; feature: ENVO:2100002; material: ENVO:00002003 | host: Homo sapiens | place: USA | collected 2012 ...
CGAGATGACGTCGAGTCTCGTGGGCTCGGAGATGTGTATAAGAGACAGGCCCCAGGCAGGTCGTGCGTCCGCCCAGCCCCTGCACGCCGATGCCGGTCTGGTTGATGGCTTCAAGCAGCTCTTCTTCCATCTGTGCGTAGAACGGGTCGGGGTTGGGCGTGCCCAGCGGCAGCATCAGCGCGCGCTTGGCGTTCTCCGCCACCTGCTCGAAGTCGCCGCCGATGCCGATGCCCAGCACCATCGGCGGGCAGGGGTTCGCGCCCGCCGCGCGCACGGTGTCCAGCACGAAGCGCTTCACGCCGTCAATCCCGCTGGCGGGCGTGAGCATCCGCAATTGGCTCATGTTCTCGCTCCCGAAGCCCTTGGGCGCGACGGTCAGCGTCAGCGTATCGCCCGGCACAAGGCGCGTATGGAGGACGGCGGGGGTGTTATCGCCCGTGTTGACGCGCCGGAGTGGGTCGCCGACGACGCTCTTGCGCAGCAGCCCCTCCACATAGCCGCGGCGAACGCCCTCGTTGACCGCCTCGGCGAAATCCCCCGCAATATGCACGTCCTGCCCGACGTCGGCAAAGACGACCGCCATGCCGGTATCCTGGCAGATGGGCATCTGCGTCGTGCGGGCAATCTGCTCGTTTTTCGTCAGCAGAGAAAGCAAGTCCTTTGCGGGCGCGAAAGGCTCGGTCTCCTCCGCCTGATGGAGCGCCGCCGCCACGTCCTTGGGCAGATTGCGGTTCGCGTCGATGCACAAATGCGCAATCGTCTCCGTGATGGTCTGCGCGTTTACCGTCTTCATGCGTCGTCCTCCTCAAAGAGCTTTTTCAGCCGCAGCGCCGCCGCCTTGACCGCGTTCTTCTTTTCGCCGTCCAGCACGAGTTCGCTCTGCGCGTCCCGCAGCGTCAGACCGCCCTGCACCATTTCGTCAATCAGGCGCGCTTCAAGGCTTACATCCGCCGCGGAGGATTTTTCCTCCGGCAGGCGCACGTCATGGAAATCCAGAATCAGGCAATACTCACCTTTTTCCGCCTTCGGATTCTCCCGCAATTGGCGCAGCACGTCCGCCGCGTCGCCGCGAATCGTCTTTTCGTGCAGCTTCGTCAGGTCGCAGGACGCGCTGATGCGGCAGCCCGGCAGCGTATCGCAAACCACTTCGACCAGCTCAACCACGCGGAACGGCGACTCATGCACCGCTGCAATCGGCACTTGGCGCGCCATTTGAAGGAGCTTCTCGCGCAAATCCTTCTTTTCGCGCGGCAGGAAGCCGTAGAACGCGAACTCGCGCGTATCGAATCCGCTGACGGACAAGGCGGAAATGGACGCGCAGCAGCCCGGAATCGCCAGCACCTCAATGCCGCGGTCAACGCACGACTTCACCAGCGCGTAGCCGGGGTCGGAAATACAGGGCGTGCCCGCGTCAGTCGTCAGGGCGATGTCGATATTGTCCGCCAGCATCTTATCCGCCAGATACGCGCCCTTCGTGTCCTCGTTGTGCTGATGGCAAGCGGTCAGCGGCGTGTCAATGTCAAAAACGGTCAGGAGCTTCTTCGTCACGCGGGTATCCTCGGCGGCAATCAGCGCGACACGGCGCAGGGTATCAATGGCGCGCGGGGTCATGTCCTGCAAATTGCCGATGGGCGTACCCACCACATAAAGCGTCGGCATCACAGCACCTCCAGCTTCTGCGCCACGCGGAGCTTGGCGGAACGCGCGCGCGGGTTGCGGGCGACTTCCTCCTCCGTCGGGGCGACCGCGCCATGCGCCAAAATCTTCACGACCGGCTTCTTGCCGCAGGTGCAAATCGGCGCTTTCGGCGGGCAGGTGCACGGGTTTTGCAGCCGCTGGAAGCAGCGCTTGACGAGTCGATCCTCCAGCGAATGGAAGGTAATGACGAGCATCCGCCCGCCGGGCTTCAGGCAGTCCACGAAGTCGCAGATGGCCTTGTCCAGCGGGTCAAGCTCATCGTTGACGGCAATGCGGATGGCTTGGAACGTGCGGCGCGCGGGGTGGCCGTCGTCCTTGCGGCGAACCGCCTTGGGAATCGCCGCGTCCACCGCGTGCACAAGGTCGAACGTCGTCTCCATCGGCTTCTTCGCGCGGTGCTCGCAAATCATCTGCGCAATGCGCGCCGCCCACTTTTCTTCGCCGTAATCGCGGATGATGCGGCACAGTTCCTGTTCGCTGGCGGAATTGAGCAAATCCGCCGCGGTAATTCCTTGGCTGACGTCCATGCGCATATCCAGTGGCGCGTCCTCATGATAAGAGAATCCGCGTTCGCCGCGGTCAAGCTGAGGGGACGACACGCCGAGATCAAGCAGCACGCCGTCGAGCTTCGGCGCGCCCGCCGCCATGAGAAGCGCCTTGCCATCGTGGAAATTGCCGTGCAGGGCGTGGAAGCCGGGGAACTCCCGCAGGCGCGCGGTCGCCGCCTCAATCGCGGTCATGTCGCGGTCGATGCCGTAGAGTGTCGCCGTGCCGCCGGAGAGACGCAGCATCGCGCCGCTGTGTCCGCCGCCGCCGAGCGTCCCGTCGCAGTACACGCCGTCGGGCTTCACGTCCATCCATTCGAGGACTTCCTGCAATAACACCGGTTCGTGGATAAATTCCATGTCGTTCTCCTTATTTTACCGCCAAGCCAGCCCCAGCGCCGTCCGCAGGCTGCCCGCAAAATACAGCGATCCCGCCGCGACAATCACCGCGTCGTCCCCGGCGAGCCGCGTTGCTTCCGTCAGTCCTTCTTCCAGCGATTTTGCCGCCTGTGCGTGCGCGCCGTGCTGACAGAGGGCATCGGCATACGTCTGCGCATCCAGCGCGCGCGGATTATCCGGCGTGACCGTCACAATGTCGTCCGCAATCGCGCAGAAATCGCGCAGCATGTCCTCCTGCAGCTTATCCGCCAGCACGCCCGTCAGCAGCACGCGCCGCTGATTCGGCAGCTGCTCCTCGACAAAGTTCCGCAGCGCCCGGACGCCCTGCGGGTTATGCGCGCCGTCAATCAGGATGCGCCCGCACCACTCCAGCCGCGCGGGCCACACGGTTGACGCAAGCCCCTCGTACACCGCCTGATCGGGAATCGTCCACCCCTGACGGCGCAGTTCCTCGACCATCGCCAGCACGCTCATGGCGTTCTCGATTTGGTGCGCGCCGGGCAGATTCAGCCGCACGTCCTGCCACTCCTGCGACAGGCGGTAGCTGACCGTCGCCCCATGCGCGTCGCACGCGGCATAGAGAATCGTATCGTCGCTGAGCTGGCGCAGGGGCGCGTGATGCTTCTCCGCCGCCTCGGCGAACACGCGGCGCACACCCTCCTTCGCCGGATGGCAGACGACAGGCGTATTGTCCTTGATAATCCCTGCCTTTTCGCCCGCAATCGCTTCGAGCGTGTTGCCCAGATACGCCATGTGGTCAAGCCCGATGGCGGTAATCGCGCAGAGAATCGGGTGGACGATGTTCGTCGGGTCTTTGCGCCCGCCCATGCCGACCTCGACAATCGCGATGTCGCAATTTTCGCCGTCAAACGCAGCGAGCGCGAGCGCCGTCCCCATCTCGAACGGGGTCACAAACGCGCCCTCCGCCTGCATTTCCTCCGCCGCCTGCACGAGCGGATTGCCGTATTTCACCATCCGCGCGTCATCCAGCGGCAGACCATCCAGCCGAATCCGCTCCTGATACGCCTGCAAAAATGGCGACGTATACAGCCCGGTATGATACCCCGCGCGGCGCAGGATGCTTTCGAGCATCGCGCAGGTACTGCCCTTGCCGTTCGTCCCGGCGACGTGAACAATCGGCGTGTGCAGGGCGACGTGCATTTTATCCAGCAGCGTCAACACATTCTGGAAGCCGTTTTTGCTGCCTGTGGCGTAGCTGCCGTGGATGGCGGCGATGACTTCCTCACTGTTCAGCATTGAAAACACCTTCTTTTGCACCTTTTGGTGCTTGATTATTATAGCATACTGGCGGCGCGGTTGCAATCGGCAAGGCAGAAAAAGAGGTTTTGCACTCCCTTCTTTGGATTTTCCCCGCTTTGGGGCATGGTGGGTTTGCTTTTTCTATCTTGATTTTTGCCGCTGCTCCCGTCGCCTCTGCGGAGGCGAAGTTGTTACTTTCTGGCGCGCCAGAAAGTAACCAAAGAGCGCCCAGAGGGGGCTGAAGAGGGTGCAAGTCTGGACTTCAGCCCCCTCTGGACTCCCCCCGCCATCAAAGTTTCTTGCGGGCAGGAGGGGCTTTTCGGCTGGCTTGCTTGATTTCTAACCCATAAAGGCATGTTTCCAGAGATAATCTTCCTGTTTATTCCGGATTAGTGGCATCCGCCGCAGGAAGCGCAGTTGCCGGTGCAGCCGGAGGTGGGCTGACCGCCTTTGTCGTCTTCCGTTTCACCGGTGACGACAAGGCGCAGGATGCGGTTCACGTTGTCCATCATGTCCTGATACTTCTTCTGCGCGTCCCGCATGTCGCGGATGATGGGGCAGTCGTTCATCGCCTGCTGCACGTCTTCCAGCTCCTGCGCGGCTTCGGCAAGCTGCGACGGGTCGATGTCCGGCTTGCGCATCGCCTGCTCGACCGCCGTGCGCTTTTCCATGTAGGCGGCAATCGCCTTCGTCGCGTCTTCGTCCTGCGTAACCTGCTCTTCCAGCGTGTGCATGTGCTGGTAAACGTCGCTGTTCAGAATGGCTTCCGCCAGCTTCTGCGCGCACATCATAACTTCTTTCATGTTGATTGTCCTTTCTGATTGCAGCCGGGTTAGATTCTTTCGCCCGTGAGCGTGTTGTTCTTCGCGCCCACAATCTTCACGCGGACGATTTCGCCCACGTCGCTTTCCGTGCCGGGGAATGTGACGGACAGCCCGTGCAGCCCGTGGCCGGACACATCCGTGTCGCTGCGGCGGCTGAGTCCCTCCACCAGCACCTCTTCTTCTGTGCCGATGAACCGCTTGAGTGCCTTCTTCTGGCATTCCTCCTGTACCTTCAGCAGCTCCTGAATGCGGCGGGAGGAGACATCTTCCGGCACTTGGTTCGGCATTTTCGCCGCGCCCGTACCCGTCCGGGGCGAATAGATGAAGGTGAACGCGCTGTCATAGCCGACCTCGCGCACAAGGGACAGCGTGTCCTGAAACTGCTCCTCCGTCTCGCCGGGGAAGCCGACGATAATATCCGTCGTCAGGCCGATAGCCGGAATCGCCTCGCGCAGCTTGCGCACGCGGTCAAGGTACTGCGCGCGGTTGTAGTGGCGGTTCATCCGGCGGAGGATTTCATCGTTGCCGTGCTGCACCGGCAGATGGAACTGCGGCAGGATGTGCTTGGAATGCGCCATCACATCAATCAGCTCGTCGGACAAGTCCTTCGGATGGCTGGTCATGAAGCGGATGCGCGGGATGCCAACATCATCCAGCGCTTTGAGCAGCTGGGCGAACGTGACGGGCGTTTGGAGTCCCTTGCCGTAGCTGTTCACATTCTGCCCCAGCAGCATGATTTCCTTCACGCCACTGTCGCGCAGGGCTTCGGCTTCCGCCACAATCGCGCTCATCTCGCGCGAACGCTCCCGCCCGCGTACATACGGCACGATGCAGTAGGTGCAGTAGTTGTCGCAGCCGTACATAATCGTGATATACGCTGCGTCATGGCGCAGGCGCTGCACGGGCAGACCCTCGGCAATCGTGTTCTGCTCCTCCACCTCCACCACCGCTTGGTCGCTTTCCAGCGCTTTGAGCATCAGTTCCGGCAGGCGGTACAGGTTCGCCGTGCCAAACGCCAAATCCACAAAGCGGTACTGCTTCAAAATCTTCTCCGCCATGCCCGGCTGCTGAATCATACATCCGCACACGCCAATCATCAGCCGCGGATTCTTCTTGCGTACTTCCTTGAGCCACGTCACGTTGCCCAAGGCGCGGCGCTCGGCGTTGTCGCGCACGCAGCAGGTGTTAAACAGCACAAAATCCGCCGATTCGCGGTCGGCGGCTTCCTCCATGCCCATGTCGCGCAGCATTCCGGCGAGGATTTCGCTGTCGTGCGCGTTCATCTGGCAGCCATAGGTCACAACGTGGTAGCTCTTCGGGGCATCCGGCATCAGGCGAATCTGCTGAATGTACTGCCGCTGCTCCTCGAGCTGTTCTTCGGTAATGATGACAGGCTTTCTGTCACTCATGGGCTTCCTCCTGTTTTGCGAGCATTTCCCGCAGCGGCGGACGCGACCGCTTGCGCGTCATTTCCACCAAGCCGAGGGATGTCAAGCCGTGAATCACCGTCTTCACGCGGTCGGACACGAACGCTTCTTCCAGCGCGTCCAGCACCATCTGCCGGTGTTCCGGGGTCTTCATGTCAATCATATCAATGATGATGATGCCGCTCAAATTCCGCAGGCGCACCTGCCGCGCAATCTCGCCGCACGCTTCCAGATTCAGCCGCAGCACGGTGTCCTCTAACGCGCGCTTGCCGGTGAATTTGGCGGTGTTGACGTCAATCACCGTCATCGCCTCGCACGGGTCGATGACCAGCGTACCGCCGCTGCTGAGCCACACGCGGCGCTCCTGCGCTTTTTTTAGCTGCGACTCAATTTTATAAATGGTCAGCAGGTTTTCAGGAATCACCTGAACCGGCGCAATGCCCGCGGCTTTTTCCGCCACCGCCGGGTCGTCCGTCACAATTTGGTCAATCCCGCGCGGGCGATAGTCATCCAGCACGGCTTCGAGCGTGCTTCGCGGCTGCATCAAGACGGACGGCACATGCGCGGTCGGCGCGGCGCGGCGAATCTGCTCCCACTGCTGGAACAGGCGCTCCGCTTCCGCCGCGAGTTCTTCCTCCGGCGCATTCTCCGCCGCCGTGCGCATCACCAAGCCGAAGCGCTCCTGCGCAATCGCCCTGCCCGTCTCCTTCAGCGCCTTCCGCTTGCCATCCTCCGTGATTTTGGACGACACGCCAATCATGCGGCTCATGGGCGTGAGCAGCATATGTTCGCCGCACAGGCTGATGTCGCGCGTGAGGAACGCGCCCTTGACGCCCTGTGCTTCCTTGCGAATCTGCACAATGACCGCGTCGCCCGTTTTCGGGTAGGACAGCCCCGTGTTCTTCTCTTCCAGCGGCAGAAAGCCGTTTTTCTCCTGCCCAATATCGACGAACGCCGCCTTCATCCCCGGCACAATGCGCTCCACGCGCCCCAGCAGCACCGCTTCCGCCGTGTCGCCCTCCTGCGGGAAAAAGACTTCCGCCAGTTGTCCGTCTTCCAATATGCCAATCAGCGGCTTTTCGCCCTGATGCACAAGCAATGTTCTCATAGGTTCTCCAAGGGCGTCAGTTCGCCGTTTTCATCCCGACCCAGCAAGCCGTTGCGGATAATCAGCGCATCCGGGGCGTTTTCCAGCCCGCAGAAGGTGCTAAGCGCACTTAACAGCATATCCGGCTTGCACGCCAGCGTCTCCGTCAGCGCCATGACGGCATGAATCGCCGTGCCTTCGCCGGAGAGCGACACCAAGAGCGGTCGGATGTCCGTCTCCTTCATGCCGGATTTCGTGCGGCGCATGGCAAGAATGCTCGTCTGCTGGAGAAAATCAGGAATCGCCGCAATCATCTTGTTCGCCGCGTCCGCATCCGCAATATCCAGCGTGTAATCCGCCGCCTGCACGAGCGCCATCATCGCCGGGTGCTTGTCATCCAGCGCACGGGCGAAAGAAAGCTGCAAATCCGGCGGCAGGGCGCGGTTCATCTGCTGGAGGAAATCATCCGGCGACACCTCGCGCGCCATCGTCACATCCAGAATTTCCTTTCTGCCTGCCGCCCCGGTGGACAGCGCCGACGCGAACGTCAGCAGAATATGCGGATTATACCCATTGGAATACGCCACGGGCAGCCCCGAACGGCGCAGCGCCCGCATCATCGCCCGCTGAATATCCAGATGCCCGATGTGGCGCAGGCGGATGCCTTTTTCAAACACAGCCATTATCCGCAATATTTGCACACCCCTTTGAAGCGCTGCAGGCCGCAGCCGTTGCAGCCCTTGCGGCAGTCCTTGGTCGTCTGCGCCTTTTCCGCCTTTTCCTTCTCGCGCCACAGGAATTCTTTCGTCACGCCGCAGTCAATCACATCCCACGGCATAATTTCGTCCTTCTCGCGGCGGCGGTAGGCATAGAACGCCGGGTCAATGCCCAGCTCGGCAAAGGCTTCGCGCCACATGTCGTACTTGAACAGCTCCGTCCAGCCGTCGAGCATACAGCCCTTCTGATACGCGCGGAGAAGCACCTGCCCCATTCGGCGGTCGCCGCGGGCAAAGCAGGCTTCCAGATAGCTCAAATCCGACTCATGATAATTGAACGTAACGCCCTTGATGCGCAGCTTCTCGCGCAGGTGGCTCTGCTTCTCGCGCACCATCTCCTGCGTGTCCTGCGGCTCCCACTGGAAAGGCGTGAAGGGCTTGGGCACAAACACGGACGCGCTGCACACCACGCGCAGCCCCTTCGCGCGCTCGCCCCTCGGCACGGCAAAGTACGCATCGACAACCTTTTTCGCCAAATCCGCAATGCCGTCCAAATCCTCGGTCGTTTCCGTCGGCAGACCCATCATGAAGTACAGCTTGACGCTGCTCCATCCGCCGTGGAAGGCGTCGGAGACTTTGCTCATCAGGTCTTCTTCCGTCACGCCCTTGTTGATGACGTCGCGCAGGCGCTGCGTTCCGGCTTCGGGCGCGAACGTCAGGCTGGTTTTCTTCTCCTTCTGCGTCGCCTCCAGCGAATCCTTCAGCACGCTGTCCAGGCGCAGCGACGGCAGCGAAATCGACACATGCTTCTCGTCTAAGCGCCGAATCAGCTCGCGAATCAGCTCCGCCAGACAGGTATAATCGCCGGACGACAGGCTGGACAGGCTGATTTCCTCATACCCGGTCGTGTTCTCCAGCTGCTGCGCCAGCTCCACCAGATGTTCGAGGCTCCGCTCGCGCACCGGGCGATACAGGATGCCCGCCTGACAGAAGCGGCAGCCGCGCGTGCAGCCGCGCATGATTTCCAGCATGATGCGGTCGTGGATAATCTCCATGTACGGCACGGGGATTTCCGTGGGATAGAACGCCTTGTCCAAGTCCGGGATAATCGCCTTCAAGACCTTTTCGGGCGCTTCGGGGCAGTTCGGCTTCATGGACGCAATCGTGCCGTCCGCGTTATACTGGACGTCATAGAGCGCCGGAACGTACACGCCGCGGATGGCGCACAGGCGCTTGAGGATCGTCATGCGGCTCGCGCCCTCTTCGCGCCCCTGCATGATGACGCGGTTGAGGTCGAGGATCTGCTCTTCGCCGTCGCCGACCATGAACGCGTCAATAAAATCCGCCAGCGGTTCGGGATTGAACGCGCACGGCCCGCCCGCAACCACAATCGGGTCTTCCTCCCGGCGATTTTCCCGCAAAAGCGGAATGCCGCCAAGCTCCAGCATCGCCAGAATGTTGGAGTAGCTCATTTCATATTGCAGCGTAAAGCCCACGACATCAAAGGCGCTGAGCGGGCTGCGGCTTTCGAGCGTGAACAGCGGAACATTTTCCTGCTTCATCAGGTCCATCATGTCCACCCACGGCATAAACGCGCGTTCGCAGAGCATATCAGGCTGCTGATTCATCGCGGCATAGAGAATCTTCATGCCCAGATGGGACATGCCGACCTCGTAGGTATCCGGAAAACAGAACGCAAAATGCAGCTTCGCGCTGTCCCACGGCTTGAGCTGCGTATTCATTTCCCCGCCGGTATAGCGCGCCGGCTTCTGCACCTGATCGAGCATCCGGGCGATGGCTTCTTGGTTGATTTCGGGTTGCAAAGTGGAAGTACCTCCTTAACCGTACAGCGCAGAATTCGCGCTCATTATAATGTATCATTTTTCGCGGTCAAGGTCAACTGTTTGTCGGATGAAAATTTTGCCGCCGCCTGATTTTTGGCAAAAAACAGCCGTTTTTTGGACTTGACAAGGCATGTTGCATGGCATATAATGGTTTTACAAAATCTGTACGGGAGGTCGTTTTCCATGCGCAACAAACGGATTCTGTCGTTTTTGGTGGCACTCATTTCTCTGCTGACGCTGTTGCCCGCTGCTTCGGCGGCAAATGACGTGTACGTCGGGCAGACGTTCTGCTTCGGCAACTACGAGCAGGATGGCAACCTGCGCAACGGCGACGAGCCGATTCTCTGGCGCGTGTACAGCGTTGATTACGGCAGCCGGACAGTCCGCGCGGTGAGCGAGTACGGGCTGGATTCGATGGTCTACAACCGATCGACCAGCACCACCTCGTGGCACAACAGCACCATCCGCTCGTGGCTGAACAGCACGTTCCTGTCCTCCGCGTTCACGTCGGCGGAACAGGGGCAGCTGAACAGCGTGTACGTCAGCAATTCGTCGGACTATGTGTACATCCTCAGCCAGTGGGAAATCCAGCAGTATTTGGACACGGAACTGCTCTACGCCACGGAATACGCCCGGCAGTGCGGCGCGTACACCGCCAGCGACACGGGCACATCCTCCTACTGGGCGCGCGTGGACAGCACGTCGACCTTCGGCGTGTTCGTCGGCGCGCACGGCAGCTTCTACGACCACGGCAACAAGGTGACGGAGTTTGACAACGCCGTCCGCCCCGCCATCTGCGTCTCGTTTGACGTAGCGCTGGGCCGCTGGACGCCCTCTTCCTCCGACAGCAGCAGCGGACTGCTTGCCATGTCCAACCGCCCGATTTCGACGCGCTCCGGCCCGTCAACGAAGTACGATGAGCTGGGCACCTACTGGAACGATGGCGGACACACGGTGACGGTGCTGTCCCGCGCGTCCGGCAACGATATCTGGTGGCTGCAGGTCGAATTTGAGTATGGCGGCAAGACTGTGCGCGTTTACACGGGCGAACAGCGCATCGACATTGATGTCAGCCGCGTGCCGATTGAAGGCGGCGCGATCGGTTCAGGGCGCGTAACCTCCACCACGACGGCGTACTACGGGCCGGGCACGAACTACAAGCAGCATCAGCAGAAGATTTCCTCCGGCACGACCGGCGCGGTCATGGCGTGGGAGAACGGCTATGTGTGCCTGGAGTTCCAGCCGTCCGGGTCGTACCAGATTCGCCGCGTATGGCTGCCGGAGAACGTGGTGTCCATCACCTACTATTGAGCCACAGCGGGCATCATCACCATACGCACATGAAAAAGGCGGTTCAGCTTCATCGGCTGAATCGCCTTTTGGGTTATGTTTTCTTCCCGTGCCTGCGTCCGCCGGTCAGCAGCAGCCCGTAACCGACCACGCCCGCCAGCAGCAGACCGCCGGCGAAAATCAAGCCCGTCA
>ERZ1027039.774-NODE-774-length-11153-cov-4.306632_pt1 | contig 11153 bp, 8 predicted proteins | sample MGYA00519438_ERZ1027039 | MGnify/ENA primary metagenome ERZ1027039 (study PRJEB26926, sample SAMN06164810) | human gut metagenome | biome: ENVO:00009003; feature: ENVO:2100002; material: ENVO:00002003 | host: Homo sapiens | place: USA | collected 2012 ...
GATGACGTCGAGTCTCGTGGGCTCGGAGATGTGTATAAGAGACAGGTTACCCAGTCTTATTTCGTAGAAACCGTAGAAGCAACAAATTCCAGATTTCCCTCAATCTCAACCTTACCGTAGTCATACGGAAGAATAAAATGATCTCCCTTCTTCACGCTGGTATGGTTTAAGAGTCCGTTTCCTTCTACCACGCTGACGATCAGGAACGGATAAGACTGCTCAAATTCAGCCTGACCTTCGACTTTCATGTGGAATACCTGATAATACTTGCACTCGATCAGCTTCTGCAGTTTGTTTGCCTCTGCCTCACCGGTCTTTATCATGCACTCAGAAAGCGGTGCTGCCGGAACTTTGATGACATCGAGACTCTGCTGAATGTGAAGCTGACGCGGCTTCCCATTGGAAAGACGGTCATAATCATAAACACGGTACGTAATATCACTATTCTGCTGGGTTTCAAGGATGGTGATACCGCCTTTGATCGCATGCACGGTACCCGGATCAATCTGAATAAAGTCACCTTTCTTTACCGGAACTTCACGGATCAGCTCACTCCAGCGTCCGTTGTGTACCATGTCTTCAAGTTCTTCGTGTGTCTTTGCATTGTGTCCGATAACAAGCTTGGAATCCGGCTCACAGTCAAGGATATACCAGCACTCCATCTTGCCAAGAGAACCTTTTTCATGCTCTGCAGCATAGGTATCATCCGGATGTACCTGAATACTTAAATCCGCCTTTGCATCAATAATCTTGATCAGCAGCGGGAATACCTTCCCCTGTGTATTTCCAAAGAGTTCTCTGTGTTCCTCCCACAGATCGGATAATTTCTTTCCTTTATACGCACCGTCTGCAATCGTACAGGTTCCGTTTGGATGTGCTGCGATTCCCCAGCATTCTCCGATGTCATCGCCCTCGATGGAATATCCATACTCTTCACGAAGCTTTGTACCACCCCAAATATTGTGGGTAAATACCGGCTCCATAAAAAGGATCTGCTTATACGGCTGGTTACAACTTAAATTTTCTCCATTCATTCTCATCACCTCTCTGTACCAATATGCGGAATCTTTTGCAATCCTGCGTTGGGTTGTGTAGTCTACATAAACAAGTCCAAAACGTTCTTTGTAACCTTCTGCCCACTCGAAGTTATCCAGAAATGTCCAGAGGAAATATCCGATCACCGGCATTCCCTCGTTAATCGCACGCTGTACCGCTCCAAGATACGCATCCAGAAACGTAATCCTCTCTCTGTCGTGCACCTGTCCGTCTGCGGAAATATTGTCAAGATCCGACATCCCGTTTTCCGTAATATAAAGCGGCAGTCTGTAACGCTCGGTAAGGAAACGGATGCCATAGTAAAGTGCCTCCGGTGTCACCGGCCAGCCGGTTCCTGTCTTTGCTGTGCCCGGTGCACGGTCCACATACTCCGGGTCTCCATCTGCTCCACAGCGGATCATGTAACCGTTGTAAATATTCTGTCCCATGAAATCAAGTGGCTGATGAATCAGCTGCATGTCTTCTTCGGTAATCTCCGGAAGATAGTCTGCAAACTTTTCCAGCCCCTCTTTCGGATACTCTCCTAAAAATACCGGATCGGAAAACCATGCCACATTCCAAGTCCAGTTATCCATCGGATTTTCAAATCCAAAGTACACTTTCTTTGCCGCTGCGATATCATCGGCACTCTCTGTCGCCGGATACGCAACGCCACAAGTCGGAGCATATCCAACCCGTATCTTCTGTTTTGCATATTTGCGCAGATTGATGACTGCCTGACCATGTGCTTTCATCAGATTGTGTGCCATCTGAAAAGTCTCCGGAATGGAATATTTCATTCCCGGTGCATGTACCCCATTTAAGTGTCCCAGTCCAATCGCACACTGCGGCTCATTGATCGTGATAAAATCACTGCACAGATCGGAGAAATTTTCAGCAACAACTTTTGCATATTCACCAAACCACTGTACCACCTCATCGTTCAGCCAGCCGCCTTTTTTAAACAGCTCATACGGAAATTCCCAGTGAAACAGCGTAATAAACGGACGAATTCCATTTTCTTTCATGCAAAGAATCATATCACGATACATCTGCACAGCTTTCTCGTTGACCTTCCCGGTTCCCTCCGGAAGAATCCGCGACCAGCTGATGGAAAATCGATAGTTTTTAATGCCAAGCATACGCATCAGTGCAAAATCTTCCCGGTACCGATGCATATGATCGCAGCAAACCTCTGCGGTCTGGTGTTCATATACTCTGCCCGAGCGTGCAAACTCATCCCAGATATTTTTTCCCCTGCCATCTTTTGCGTCGGTTCCTTCTACCTGATAGGCACTGCTTGCCACCCCCCAGACAAAATCTTTTGGAAACATTCCATTCCTCCTTTTATTTTTCCGATGTGATTACAGAAATCAGCTCAAATGCGGCTGGCATTGTCTCATCCCCAGAGATCAAACGCACTTCCACCGTATGAGTACCGTTTGCACCGTGTACCATAACCGGAGTGAGTGTCAGGGAATCGCCCCAGTCCTCATCAAAATTTGCATCCAGTGTCACCGCATGTGCCTCATCGTGATCAACGATGGCAAGCGCCACCGGTGCCGGCTGCGTCACACAGCGCTTAAACTGCACGGCAATCTCACTTCCCTGTACCGTAAATGTAAGAGATGAGCCCTTTTCTTTTGCCGCCCAGCCGTTCTTAAAACAGTCTTTGACTTCTTCCTGTACTCTGGTATCTTTGACAAAGCCGTAATTTTCAGGCTCATAGTTACGATTATCCAACCGAACTGCTTTCTCATAGCAATTCTGTGTCAGCGGTGCAGGAAACTCCGGCTCTTCATCATCCGTCTGTGCCATGCGGATTTTATCCAAAGCATAGGTAATCACAGATGCAACCAGCTCATGCCCTTTGTCGTTTGGATGTAGATCATCCTCTGTAATCTCGCGGTTTGGAATCCGCCCCGCAACGACCTCCGGATAAATACTGCTCTGCATGCTGACCGCCGGAAGCTGATAATGTCTGGCTATCTGACCGTGCATGATCTGCGCATTTCCACCGTTATTATAATAAACATTGTGCACCAGCATCACAGCAGGTTCGTTTTCATCCTGCCATACACGGCGTACCAGTCCTTCATATGTCTCACGGAAAAATTCCGTCGATTCATCATTGACCGAAAATTCAATGATAACAAAATCCGGTTTATGGGAAAGCAGATCGGACTCGGCACGGGCCGTCCCGAAATGTGATGTTGTTCCACCGATTCCTGCATTGATATAATGAAATTTTGCCTGCGGAAATGTTTTCTCCCACCACTGAAATACGCGGTAAGCATAACACAGCTCCGGTGCGGATGCAAGACATCCCTGCGTGATCGAACCACCAAGGAAACCAATGTTTAATGTTTCCCCGGCCTCTGCCCTTGCCATTAATTTTTTCATCCGGTACAGATTGCCCGGATTGGAAATACCTCTTTCATATTCAATCTGCATTGTTATACTCCTTATATAATGTAATCAATTTTTTTTTAAAATTGATTACATATCCCAAATCTCCTCTCCGAGGCTTTCGATGAATGCGGTAAGTTCCTTACTCATCTGTTCTGCCTCCGGAATACGGATATGTCCCGGTGTTCCTTTTCCGTTCTGTGAATACAGGAAATGGTGTACCCGCGGACTGTTTACTGTTTTGCACACTTCCTCAATGGAAATGTCCCAGTTTTCGTTATGTTCCAATATTGTGGTTGTCAATATAAAGGTTGCCTTCGGATATACTTCCATAAGATGCTCTAAAAATCTGCGGTAATGCTGCCGCCAGTTTTCGGAACGTGCACTGTTATAATCTTCTGCCATATAATCATCCGGGTGGTTATCATTCTGCCCGAATGCAAAAATCACAACATCTGGTGTATAACGTGAAAAATCCCATGGTTTTACTTCACTGAGTTCCGGCTGGTATTCTATTTTATCATAACAGGATTCTATTCCCAGATAATCCGGCTCCATAAACCAGCCGGTTTTGTCAAGAAGGGCGATACCACCCTGTGATGTGTCATGCAACTGTGCATGCAGATTCCGCGCGGTCATCCACGCATAAGAATACCAACTGTTTGAATATTCCCCATCGTGTTCCGGATCCGGTTTTCCTGCATAATCTACGGCCTCAGATACTTCGCCGCAGGAAACACTGTCTCCGAAAACTTCGATTTTACGGGACGGAAGCGGTGCCGGAGTAAGTACCTTAGCATCGCTTCCCAATTCAAATCCCAGTAAAGTGACGATATGGCAGGAGTCCATTCTTTTAAACAAAGTGAGGGTATGCTCTGTATGTTCAAGATCCCTGGCAATCACATACGTTTCTGCCCCCGGATCCGAGGTGAGTAAGAACTGCCCCTGCTTCCCGTCCAATATATATCCCATCCGGCTCGACCAGTATGCACGTTTGTTTTCCAGTGTCACAGAGATCTGCGTCCCGGTAAAACGAATCTGTACAAAACTTGCCGCATAGACAAGTACAGGTGCTTTTGGATTATCAAAATCAATTCTTCCACAATATTGTAATCTCTTGTCGTCCGGTGAAATATGCATAGCTATCTCCTTCCGATTTCTGTATCTGCAGATGTTACAACACTGTTTGTTTTTATGTAATCTACAATCTCATCCAGTTTTGTAAATGCCAGGCCAACGTAACTGTCTGCTGCACCATAATAGATCGCGATCTTTCCGGATGCACTGTCGTGAATGGTTGCACATGGGAAGCATACGTTCGGAACGAAACCTCTCCTCATACCACTCTTCCGGAGTCAGAAGGAAATTCTCACAGCGATACTTCACGATGGAAGGATTATCAATGTCAAGGATTGCCCCACCGATGGAGTAAACATATCCGTTACATGTACCGGATACCCCATGATAGAATAAGAGCCATCCTTCAGAAGTCTCGATTGGAGCAGCACCACCGCCGATCTTTAAGGACTCCCACCATTCGCTTCCTTTGCCCATGACATGTCTGTGTTTGCCCCAGTATACCAGATCCGGGCTTTCACTTAAGAAGATGTCTCCAAACGGTGTATGACCACTGTCTGAAGGACGGGAAAGCATCATGAAGTTTCCATTGATCTTTCTAGGGAACAGCACGGCATTGCGGTTGAATGGGAGGAACGGATTCTCAATCCGTGTAAACGTCTTGAAATCTGTTGTTTTTGCCATGCCGATTGCTGCTCCGTAGAAATCCTGACACCAGATGATATAATAGGTGTCTTCTACTTTTACAAGTCTTGGATCGTATGCATAGATTGGCATAAACGGCTCGCCGTTTTCATCCACAAACGGAATCTTGTTTTCTTCAAAATCCCAGTGGATGGCATCTTTGCTGTGTCCAAGATAAATATATGGAATACCATTGGTCTGCTCTCCACGGAACACACCGATGAAAGCATCACCATATGGCATAACCGCACTGTTAAAAATTCTTGCAACACCCTTTAACGGATTTCTTCCGATAATCGGGTTTTCACTGTATCTCCAGATCGGGGCTCCGTTCTGAGGTCCTTGTGGTCTCTCCTGCCATGGTACATTTGGTACCGGAGCTGTCAGCATCTTTACTTCACTCATAATCAACTCTCCTCTTATTTATGATTTTTTAAATACTCTAAGTTCTTCTTAATCAGGTCGCATCTCTGCTGTACACACAGTACACTTCTTCCCGGATCCTGTGGTGTATTAAATACATAATCAATCAGACGGTCAATCGTTGTAGTCGCCACATGCATTCTTGTATCAGAAGAAGCATAGTAAATAAATACTTCGTTCTTATCGTTTACGATTGCACCGTTGGTAAATACAACATTGGATACATCTCCGACACGCTCCTCACCTCTTGGTCCGATTAACAGTCCGGATGGCTCTGCAATTACCTTAGACGGATCGTTTAAATCCGTGGCAAATGCATAGATCACATAGCGCAGACCTGCTGCAGTATTTCTTACACCGTGTGCAATGTGAATCCAGCCGCGGTCAGTCTTGATCGGAGTAGCACCTGCACCGTTCTTTGCCTCGGTAATGGTATGGTACTTGCGGATGCTGGTCATCTTTTCTTCGTCAATGACTGCATGTGTGATGTCCTCGCAAAGACCGAATCCAATACCGCTTCCGCTTCCGGTATCAATGAAGTCATCCATCGGACGGGTATAGAATGCATACTTTCCATCCACAAATTCCGGATGCAGCACGACATTTCTCTGTTGCGGGGAACGAAGGGTCTTTAAGTTTTCCAGACGCTCCCAGTGCTTTAAATCTTTTGTGCGGACAATTCCTGCTGCTGCAACGGCTGCAGACAAATCGTTCACGCTGGTATCTTTGCTCTCAGAACAGAATACTCCGTAAATGTATCCGTCCTCATGCTGTGTCAGTCTCATATCATAGACGTTTGTCTCCTCCGGACATACATCATCCAGAAGGATCGGGTAATCCCAGAAACGGAAATTATCAATTCCGTTATCACTCTCTGCCACGCCGAAGAAGGACTTTCTGTCATTTCCCTCAATACGGGCAACCAGATAATACTTTCCGTTTAAATAAATTGCTCCGGAATTCATGACTGCATTGATTCCAAGACGTTCCATAAAGAATGGATTGGTCTCCTCGTTTAAGTCATATCTCCAGGTGAGCGGAATCATATCTCTTGTAAGAACGGGATTCACATAACGGTCAAATACCCCATTATAAAAGTCACTTTTTTCATTTTTACGTGAAAGCAGCTTTTCCTGCTTTGCCAGTTCTACATAATATCTTTCATGCATTGTTTAAAGTCTCCTTATTACTTCCATACACATTCTTCCGTTATGATACGGACATTTCCAAGGTTCTACGATTGGTTCTCCTTCTACCGGAGTTCCATCCTGTCTTACCAGCCAGAACCACTCCGATCCCGGCCGCTTATCAATGACATAGTCTTTGATAAACTGCCATGTGGCTTCTGCTGCCTCTTTGTATTCTGTTTTGGACGGATCTTTTTCATATCCGTTCAAGAAACCGATTACGGTCTCTGCCTGTACCCACCATACGCGATTGGTATCTACGACACCTTTATCGCATTCATTTGACAGAGAATGACCGTCAAATGCTACCTTATATATGTTCTCGGTTAATGCTTTCGTGATCGGTGAAAGTCTGTTTGTATAAGCATCGTCATCTAAAATTTCCAGACTTCGGTCCATCAGCCATGCGGTCTCAATATCGTGTCCGTAAGAATGAAGATCAATGATGCTGTTATAATTTTTATCAAAGAATACCTCCTGCCGTTTCAGCTTGGGATTGTATACTTTGTCAGCAAATACATCCATGATCCATTTGAGTTTTTCTTTTACCTGTTCATCCTTTGAAACACGATACAGCTCGGTATAAGCTTCCAGTACGTGCAACAGGGTGTTCATCGTTTTTTCTGCCAGCACACCGTTTTCTGATAATTTTTCATTGGACTCCGGCTGAAAGTCTCTCGTAAAAGCTTCCAGATATCCCTGATCATCGGTACATTTTTCCTCGATCATATGGAATAACTGTTTTGCCAGATCCAGCGCTTCCTTCTTACCAGATGCTTCATAGTAAGAAGAAAGTGCGTAAATACAAAATGCCTGATTGTATGTATGTTTGGTCGTATCCAGTGGCGTCCCATCATAATTCATGGACCAGTAAATACCACCGTTTTCTTTGTCAATGCAGTGATCCTTCAGGAAAGCATATCCATGGTCTGCTTCTTTTAACAGACTCTCATCTTTTAAAAGTGTATAGGCATTGGAGAAAAACCATGTAATTCTGCTGTTTAAGATACAACCCTTTTCTGCTTTTTTATCAAGTTTCAGATCATACCCCATGTATCCATAATATCCGCCGAACTCATCATCCCTTAAATTTTTCCAGAATGGAATAATAGATGAAACGAGCTGGTCTTTTATTTCTTCCTTCATATTCATATCTGCATTCCTCTGTTTTCTTAATAATTAACCCTTAACTGCTCCTGCTGTGATTCCGCTGTAGATCTGTTTCTGGCAGCAAATAAATACGATCAATGCCGGAAGCAGTGAAATGATAACACCTGCACAGATCAGGTTGTATTTACTTCCCATAGGTCCTACGAATGTATACAGGGAAAGTGCCATCGTTCGGATCTCTTTTCTCTGTAAGTACAGACTTGCGGAATAGTATTCGTTGTAAATACCAACACCCTTTAAGATACATGCAGTAACAATTGCCGGTTTTAACAGCGGAAGAATAATCTTCCAGTAGATGGTCCAGTAAGAAGCACCGTCTACGATTGCGGACTCATCCAGCGATACGGAAATGTTCTCCATGAACTGAATGAAAATGTAAATCGAAATAACATCGGTACCACAACTCATGATGATATAACCATATAAGTGATCGACCAGATTGAAGTAACTCATGATGTTGAATACGGTTACCTGCATAGCTACTGCCGGAAGTAAGGAAGCAACCATGAATAAGTTACGGATCAGCTTATTTCCCGGAAATTTGAAACGATCCAGAACATAAGCCAGCTGTGTTCCGATAAATACGGAAACAATCAGTACGCAGACCATAACGATTACGGAGTTGATGAATGCGTGTCCCATGTTCGCATCTATAAATGCTTTTACATAGTTACTGAAGTTTAAAAAGCTTTTCGGTAATGTCATAACATTTGTTGACTGATACTCTGTCTCAGTTTTAAATGATGTGATGACACAACTGATAATCGGTATTACAGCGGCCAGTGAGAAGAAGATCAAAATCACATATTTTAAAACGCCCCAGACAATGGAACCGATAGAAAACTGTCTTCCTGATTTTGTTGTATAGGTTGCCATCTTACATTCCTCCCTTCATCGCTTTCTTCGCCTGTTTTTCAGCTTTCAAGCGGGCTTTCTTTGCCTTGTAAGATTCTTCATCCGAATCCGCTTCACGGAATATATACTTAAAGAACAGCTGCTGCAATCCTGCACAGATCAGGATGATAACCAGAAGAACTACTGCCATGGCAGATGCCAGACCTACCTTCTGAGAAGTATGTGCGATACGGTTCATTATTACGAAATAGGTTCCTGTTCCGTTTCCACCGTTTGTGATAACGTATGGCGGCTCGAATGCACTTAAAGAACCTGTAATGGAAAGGATAATATTTAAAGTTACAATTGTTTTAATACTTGGCAGGATAATATGCTTAAACTGCTGTAATTTATTTGCACCATCCAGTTCAGCTGCTTCGTATAACTCTGCGTCTACAGACATGATTGCTCCGATGAAAAGAACCATCATCTGTCCTAAATAACGCCATACGGAAGTTGCCACCAGAGACCAGTTGTTTACCCTGGTATCTTTTAACCAGTATGGAAGATTGTCTAATTGAAAACCACACCACTGTAAAATTGTATCAAATACAAATCCTCTGGTGTAGAAGAATTTGAAAATAAATCCGATTGCGATACCACTGATCAGATATGGGAAGAATAAAAATCCCTTAAAGATGTTTCCACCTTTTACTTTAAAACTTAAAATTGTTGCAAGGAACAATGCCAGAACCAACTGGATCAATGCACCCGCGATATAGAATAAACTCAGTTTCAATGCTCCGAAGCAGTCGCTTCTGCGGAACACATCAATGTAATTTTTCCACCCTACGTACTGTCTGTTCTGTACTGGGGTTGTATATTTCATTTTATAAAAACTAAACTGTACCATCTTTCCAAATGGTAAATATGTAAATACAAAGAGCAGTAACAATGGAACAATCGTGAATCCGATGCAAATCAATGTCTTCTGACCTTTTCTGCTCTTTGCCCATTTAACCAGATTAAACGGTTTCTTTTCTTTAACAGCAGATGCCATAATGCCTTTCCTCCCATATTTTCGTAATATATTGGGGCAGGAATTTTCCCGCCCCAATGTTATTGGCATGTAGACTTTTTACTGATAATTATTCAGTTACATCTACACCTTCTGTTTCCTGTGCATCGCTCCATGCTTTGTTCCACTCAGCTACGATATCATCATAGCTCTTATCTCCGCTTGCAGCGTTCTCAATAACAGCCTGCAGTCTTACACCATCACCATCCTGGTTGATGTTAACTTCAGAATCGCTGTTTAACTCGTTTAACAGATCTTCTTCACCCTCTACTGCCGGCTCATCCTGAAGAAGCTCAACATTGTCGAAGGAAAGCTGTGTATCTGCGCCCTTTACTACAGGAAGTGAATACTCATTGTAAGCGTATCCAGATCTTTCAACCAGCCACTTAACGAATACAAGTGCTGCCTGCTTATCATTGTCATCTAAGTTCTTGTTGATAGCATATCCTCTGTCTGCTGCTGCAGCTGCATACTGCTTGCCATCTACAGTGATTGGGAATGGCATATATCCAACATCATCAGCGTTGTCACCAGCCTGCTTCATCTGTGGCAGAGCCCATGATCCAAGTACCATACAAGCGATCTCGCCGTTGTTCATCTTACCCTTTGAGCTTTCCCAGTCAGTTGTTGTGTAGTCATCCTCTGTCAGACCTTCTGCAACTGCATCGTAAAGGATCTTGTATACTGCATATGCATGAGTCTCATCACCGTAATCCTTGAATGGATCTTTTGTATGAGCAAGTTCCTGATTCATGTACTTAACATCACCTGTTGCAGGGATTCCGATGTAAGCATCCCACTGTCCGGATAATGCCCATCCAGCAGCGTAGTTTGTGTAAAGCGGAATAGCGTCTGTCTTTTCCTTGATTGCTTTCAGATCTGCGATGAACTCATCCGGAGTCTTTGGAAGATCTGTGATTCCAGCCTTCTCGAATACTTTCTTGTTGTAAACAATACCACCAGCGTTGCAGGTAGAAGGAATTCCGTAAACCTGCTTCTCATACATAGAGTTGTCAGCGTAGTTGATTGTCTGTGAAATGGTGTCGTAATCACCATAAGAATCGAAGTAGTAAGACATATCTGCCTTATCCATAGTAGGAATGCAGACAACGCTGTCATACTCGCCGGACTGTAACTGTGTCTGTACAGTCTGATCATAATCTGTAATTGTGTTAACTGTTACCTTGATGTTTGGATACAGCTTGTTGCTGTCTCTTATACACATCTCCGAGCCCACGAGACTCGACGTCATCTCG
>ERZ1027039.780-NODE-780-length-11083-cov-7.243290_pt1 | contig 11083 bp, 5 predicted proteins | sample MGYA00519438_ERZ1027039 | MGnify/ENA primary metagenome ERZ1027039 (study PRJEB26926, sample SAMN06164810) | human gut metagenome | biome: ENVO:00009003; feature: ENVO:2100002; material: ENVO:00002003 | host: Homo sapiens | place: USA | collected 2012 ...
TCTGGACTCCGCAAGGGGGAATTTCCCCCTTGACCCCTTTCGCGCGATTGAGTTGACTTCACTACCATAATTCTTCCGCGTGTTTAGCCTTTTGGCGCTTCGCCTAAACCCCTTTTCTATACTCGCACAAACGCCTTTACCGTCGCCAGACGCTTCCCAACGCTCTTCCCATGCGGTGCAACCGTATACCTTCCCACCGCCGCCGGAACAATAAACGTCTCCGCATAGTGCACCACAAACGGCGCAAATTTCCCCTCCGGACTCTCTACCACCGCTTCTTCACCTTCCACCAGATTCAGCACATTCACGCTTCCGCCCGTCTCATGTTCCACCTTCCGGTCAAACCAGTGCCGCCGCGTCTCAATGAACTCCCGTTCGTGCAGCCCGGTGCGTTCCTCGCGGATGCCCTCTTCCTCGTGAATCACCTCCACGCGGTTGACAAGATTCTTCTGCACCCATTCCGTATCGCGGTCGAACTGAATGTTCTTCATGCCATGCGCAAGGTGAATCGGACGCGGGCGTCCATCCAGCCCAAGGCGCCCCCAATCCCAGAGCTTGAAGGTGAAGATATAGGGCGTCGCGCTGATTTCCAGCACCATGCAGTCCTTGCCGGAGCAGTGTATTGTTCCGGCGGGAATCAGGAAGTGGTCGTGCTTTTTCGCTGGGATAACGTTGACGAAGCGTTCCGCGTCGAACTGCCCGGTCTGCTGACTGTCTTCCAGCGCTTTCTGGAATTCTTCCGGCTGAATGCCCGTCTTGCAGCCCAGATAGACATGCGTGTCGGCGTTTTCCACCGCGTCGAGGATGTAGTAGCTTTCGTCCTGCGTGTAGTGCATCCCGAACGTGTCCTGAATGTACTCGGTCAGCGGATGCACCTGCAAGCTCAGGTTTCCGCCGCCGATGGTGTCCAGAAAGTCAAAGCGAATCGGGAATTCCGTGCCGAAGCGCGCGTGAACCTTGTCACCCAAGAGCGCTTTCGCTTCCTCATGCACCAGATTGATGGCGGGTGTTTCCACGACGATGCCGTCCACATCCAGCAGGAGGCTGTTTTCCTCCGGCACACCATCGAAGCTCCATGCGTAGTTGGGCTTTTCCGGGTCAAGCCCGCAGACGGACTTCATCCACTGCCCGCCCCAAACGCCGGGGTCGAAATACGGCGCAACGCGGAAGGGCTGCGTGACCGCCTGTTTGAGCGCGTCGCGGTAGCAGTCGCCGGTCATCATGCGGGGCGTCTCGGCGTCGTTGGTGTCCAGCAGGTAGTCAATATGCGAATGCAGCGTCCGCTTGTGGCGGTCGAGGACGCGCCATTCGATGAAGTAGCCGCGCTTATATTTGCGCAGCGGGTCTTCGCCGTAGTTGTCATTGAGCCAGTTTGCCAGTTTGCCGGAGCGGAAGCGGAGCTGGATTTCCCAGCGCGCCATGTCCGCATACACCAGTACATCGGGATGCTCGCACAGCAACGCCGCGCCGACGCCGAACACCAGCCGGACACCGTGCACCAATGCGATTTCCTGCCGAAGCACCGCTACCCGTTCCATGTCGAAGAACTGCTCGATGCGGTAGTGCGCCATGATGCCGAACACACGGTCATCGGTCAGGTGGTCTTTCAGCATGGCATTGACCTGCTCTTTGGGGAGCGTCGCCTGTGCCGTGCAGAAGACGCGCGACGGGTTCAGCTGCTCTGTCAGCGCGCTCAGCACATCCACCTCCCACACGCCGTGATAGCAGTCCACGCAAACGACGGCGTCAGGCTTGCCCGCAATGGCTTTGCGCAGCTGTGCGCCGATAGCTTCCCAGCCCTGCCATGCGCTGACGCCCTTTGTCCGCACATGGAGGACAGGACGCTTGTCGTAATTGCTTTTTCTCATGCCTGCCCCTCCTGAACCAGCGTCGGGACGCCGCCGACGTTCATCAGCCGCGCGGTGAAGCCATGTTCGGCGATGGACGCATAGTCATGTCCCGCGTCGGACGGCCAGCACGCGCCGACGCGCAGGGGCGTATCGCCCGTATTGGCGAGGCGGTGCGCGATGTAGCCGGGGATATAGTGGAGGCTGCCGGGCTGCATCGGCTCGAACCAGCACTTGCCGCTTTCATCCATGAGGATGAGCGCGCCCGTGCCCTGAATGCACCAGTAATATTCGCCGCATTCCCGCCGCGCGTGATAATGTCCCTTGGTCATGAAGTATTCGCCGCCGACCTGACCGGGCATGACGTTGCTCGTGCCGAAGAACAGACCGCCGGGCGTTCCGTCTTTGACCGCCATATGGCTCTGAACTTCATAGACGATGGTCGCAGGGTTCATTTGGGCGCGGGCGGCTTCGTCCTGAAATACGTTTTTGAGGTCGCCGAGTGTCCGTTTGGATTCGCTGATATTGTCACCGCTCAGGTAGCCGCTGAGCAGGTCAACCATCGTTCCGTTCATGGTGAGTTTTTTCTCCTTTGTTTGCACTGTTTCTGCATAGTATTGCGCTTTTGGAGCAGAGGATTTCGCCTCTGCGGAGGCGACAAGGGGGATTAAATCAACACCGGCGCATCCAGCCCAATGCCGTCCACGGTCAAAATCGGGCGCTCGGTCGTGTGCGCGGTGAAGTCGTCGAAGCCGATGCGGAAGCGGCGAGACCACTGTACCCGCGTCTGCCAGCGCTCGCCGGGGAGGAGCGTGCGGAAGTTGTCGTCGCGCACCAGATTCCATTCGTCCGACGCATCCGTGATGTCCGCAAACAGCACGGCCGTGTCGCCCGTGTTGCGCACCTCAATGACGGCGCTGTCCGGGGATGTTTCCAGCGCCCGCGCGGTCAGGTGTCCGCCATGCAGGGATGCCGCCGCGCGGTAGGGACGATTGTTCTCGCAGGAGAAGTAGTATTCATTGGCGGCGGTTCTTTCGCCCAACCGCACTGTCAGGCGCACCAGCACCAGTCCATCCGCCGTCTGCGGCATGACGAACGCGACGTCGCCCGCACGGTTGACCGCAGCCGCCGCCAAGTGCGCTGTGCGGGTTTCCTCGGCATAGGTTGCGCCATCCAGACCGCGCACAGACCACGCGACTTCCGCGTCGCCCGCAATGCCGCTGTCCGTCAGCACTGTCAGGGGAAGCTCCACCGCCGTTCCTGCTGCGTAGTCCAAGCGGCGGTAATCCAGCGTCGGATGCAGGGGCGCAAAGGCGTCCTTCGTCCAGTAATACGCCTGTTTCTCATGCCCGTAATAATCGACAATGGACGTGCAGGAGAGATTCGGCCACGGCTCGCTGAGCTGCCAGATGATGCTGCCGCTGTTATGCCACTTGCGGCGCTGGTTGCTCTCCAGAATGAAGCGCAGCCCCTCCGCCTGCATCCACTGGCTGAGGCGGATATAGCGCCGGATGTCCTCCACATGCCCGAACATGGCTTCCTCGCGGTCGTAGGTGCACCACCAGTCGCCGTGGAAGCGCCAGAGGTCGTTGTCCTTCATGCGCTCCGGCTTCGTCGGGCATTTTGACAGCGTCCGCGCAATGGTTTGCATACTGCTCATGCCGTCGCAGCCGAATTCGCTGTGCAGCAGACTGTCCGTATCGCCGAAATAGCTGTACTGCCGCCCGTTGCCCTGATACTGCCACCAGCCGTGCACATCATGGCTTCTGCCCGGTGTGCGAGAAATGTGCGCTTCCGGGCCGGAGGGCGACGTCGGCACGAACATCCGCGCCGGGTCAAGTGTCCTAACCAAGTCTGCCAACATCGCGATGTTCTTGTTTTCCAGCGTCACGGGCTTGCGGTTCTCGTCCATCAGCTCGTTGCCGCCGCTCCAAATGACCAGCGATGTGTGATTGCGCTTGACTTTCAGCGCGTGAACCGCTGATTGCCGCAGGAGTGTGAGGAAATGCGGCAGTTCCGACGGAATGTTGTCCACGCCGGAGGAGGACTGAATGAATTCCTGCCAGACCAGCAGACCCAGCTCATCGCAGAGGCGGTAGAACGTTTCCGTTTCAATCACGCCCCCGCCCCAGACGCGCACGATGTTCACATTCAGCCGCTTCGCTTGATGCAGCTGATATGACACTTGTTCCGCCGGAATATCGCCGTAGATATGATCCATCGGCGTGATGTTGACGCCCTTCATATAGACGCGCTCGCCGTTCATGATAATGGTATAGGGGAGCGCACCCGTCGGGGCGTCCTCATTCTGAATCATCTCGAAGTGGCGGATGCCCTGGCGCATCGTCCGCTCGTCCAGCACGGTTTTGCAGCTTCGGAGCGTCAGCGTCACGTCATAGAGCGGCTGTTCGCCCAGCCCGTTGGGATACCACAGTTCCGGTGCCGGGATGGTCAGCGTTCCAGCGAATGCGCCGTCCTGCACGGGCAGTGTCGCAGCGGCTTTTTCCACGCCGTCTTTTGCGCAGCGTACCGCCACCGTCAACGGCAGATTGCCATCCGCATGGGTCGTGCCGGAAATATGCAGCAGCCCCGTGCCGTTCGCTGCGTCTGAATGCACATAAAGGTCGTCCAGCGCGGCTTCGTCCTCCAAAATCAGCGATACATCCTGCCAGATGCCCAGATTGACCAGCCGGGTGCTGAAATCCCACTTATACCCGAAGCGGCTCTTCTGCGTCGAAGTCTGGCTTGTGCGCCCAATCTGCCCCATTTCGTCCGGCGCATGGAGAATCAGCACATCCAGCACGAAATGCTCCGCCGTCTGCAGAAGGTCGGTCATGTCAAAGGCGAAATCCTCATACATGCCCTCGTGTTTGCCCAGCAGATGCCCGTTCAGGTAGACCATGCAGGCATAATCGACGCCCTCGAAGTGCAGGAGGGTCTTGCGGTGCGCGGGGATGTCCCGGCGGTCAAACTCGCGGCGGTAAATCCACCAGCGGTTTTCTATCCACTCGCACTTCAAGCTGTTCATGTCCACATAAGGGTGGTCGATATAGCCTGCCTGATACAGCGCGCGCGCCACGCCGCCGGGAACCTGCGCGTCCATCCAGCCGGTCACGCCTTCCAGCGGCTTGCCGGTTTCCATGCTCTTATCGCGCAGCGGCACATAGGATGCTGTGCCTTTGAGCTGCCAAGTGCCGTTTAGGGAAATCTGCTCACGCATGTGTTCGTTCTCCTTTTTCCCATCTTACCTGATTATCCAGAATTGATACACAGAGATTTCGCCTCTGCGGAGGCGCCGCCACTTTTAGGGTTTACCCCCATCGGTTAACGCCAGAAATATCTGCTCATACCGCAGCTCGACTTATTTGGAAGTGATATTTCATTCCCACCGCATCGTGCGCCCAAGCGCGGTCTTTTCCGCTTCCGGCGGCAGAGTCGCTTTGTGAATCATCGTCGTCAAACGCTGATGCCACGCGACATCCCGCCACATGCCGCAGAACTGCGGCGCGGCGAAGTTGCTCGTCGCCATCAGCGCCCACTGCCCTGTCTGACACGCCGTCTCTACGCCCAGCGCGCACAGGTCTTTCACCCAGCCCCACGGGAGCATCGGGAAATCCTTGTAGTCCGTGATGCCCCAGCACTCGGTCGTCGCCAGCGGAAGCCCTGCGGCTTTCGCGTCCGCCGCGAGCGTCTGAATGCCGTCCACAAGCAGTTGCTTCCAATAAGCTTCCTTGCCGTGGTACACATCCAGCGCGTGGTCAGCCAGCAGGTGATACGCTTCCTCGGTGAATCGCCCGTCCTTCGCCTGACCGACCTCGCGATAGAACTGCTGCTTGTTCAGCTTCGTCATCCAGATATGGTGCTCCGCCAAATCGAAGAAGGAGAGGTCGCGTTCGCGGTAGAAGTGCGTATTCTCGCCGTCGAAGGAGAAGCAGTACGGCAAATCAGGGTATTCTTGACGGACGAGCGCAATCGCCGTGCGCATATAGTCCATCGCGGCGTCGGTATGCCAGCAGCTCCACGTCATCCACGGCGGGTCATTGCGGAAGTACGGTGACCAGAAGTCGCCGGGGAACTCATTGCAGAGGTCAACATAGAGGATGGTGTCCATTAGCCCGGCGTTCGCAATCAGACGAAGGGTGTCAATCCAGCATTTCGCCATCGCCTGCGGGGTGCTGAGCGCCATGCGGACATTATCGGCGTCTTCGCGGAACCAGCTGCTGAGGGCGACCTTGATGCGGCGCGCGCGGCAGGCTTTCAGGAAGTCGATGAGCGCCGGAAAGAGCCGAACGCGGACTTTATAGGGGCTGCCCCACTCATTGGAATACCAGACAGGCAGGAGCAGCCATTCTTTTTCAGGGGCTTGGGACAGCAGGTGGGGGAATGCGTCGATGCGGACGGCATCATAGCCGCGTTCTTTGACACCGTCGAGGGTAGCGTTCCAGTCCTCGAAGCCTGCGCCGTCCCAGCGGCGTTCAATCCATGAAAAATCCCACATGGTGATGGCGATGGGGTGAATCATGTGTTTTGCCTCCCGTTGATGGGGTTGGGAATGCCTCGGTGCAGCGTCGGAAGGAACGTCCGGTGCTGGACGGAAGCATTCGGGGGAAGTGTGCGGTATTTGCGGGAAATAAGCAGCTTGTTTTTGCTGTAGCCTTTTAGATTTGGCGTACGCTAAAATCGAAAAGCAGGGAGCTTCCATTCTCAGAAAGCTCCCTGCTGCCTGAAAATGCAGACGGGTGATTGCGGGTCGAGCACTGACCCGTGGATGGATTACTTCAGGAATTCTTCCGTCAGTTCCGCAGCCAGCTTGTCGCCTTCTTCGCGATGCTCATTCACGAAGTCGTTCCAAACCGTTTCCGGATTGTCGGAGATGACCGCCTGAATGATGATATCGCGGATATTGTTGATGACGGCAGAACGGAAGGAGTAATACGCTTCGTTCTTGGTGTTGGTCAGGTTATAGTCCGTCGGAGCGAATGTTGCGTTGGATTCCCACGTCTTCATGTTCGTGGTGAACAGGTCATTGATGATGTAGGAAGAGTATGCGGGGTTGCCGGGGAGGTAGACGTCCAAGCCTTCGAGGACGAAGTACTTCTGGAAGGCGCGCTCCTGCACGATGTAGTACTTGCTGCCGGTGGCGGCGATGTCTGCATCGGTGTAGTTCAGAACGACGTTGCCGTCCGCGTCGTAGTCCCAGTCTTCACCCTTCACGCCGTAAGCGTAGGTTTCAATCTGTTCCTGTTCGAGCAGCCAGTTGCCGACCGCCAGCCAGCGATCCATGACTTCGTCGCGGCAGTTCGCGGAGAAGGCGAACGCAGCCCACCACTCGTCGATCTGGCTGACATGGAACGTGCCGTCGGGCGCTTCGAGGCAGATGATGCCGAGGTCTTCTTCGGTGAAGCCTTCGACATTGGTCGCGAGGGTACGGGCAGTTGTCTGCAGGATGGTCGCGCCGAGGTTGCCGTACAGGACAGCAGAGCGGCCCGCGAGGAAGCGTTCACGACCCGCGTTGTTGGAGTCGTTGTAGCTGTCCATCGCCAGCAGACCGTCGTCGTAGAGGGTCTTAATCTGCTTGATGGCTTCCAGAGAGGAGGGGTCTTCCGCGCTCCAGTAGTACTGGCCATCCACGATGTCGAAGGAGCCGATGCGCTGATTCCACAGCTGCGCCAGCATCGCCCAGTGCTTGCCGCCGTTGTCCAGATCAAGCGGAACGAGCTTATCGCCCATGTGACCCGGATCCTTTTCCTTCACGTCGCGCAGGTATGCCACGAATTCGTCGTAGGTCAAGGTCTGGACAGGCGCCCAGTCATAGCCCATCGCCTTCGCCCAGTCGCGGCGATACGCGAACATGTAGGTGGTGTAGAGGTTGACGGGGTTGCTGTTCTTAATCTTGGGGAAGGTGTACAGCTTGCCATCGACGCGGAACTGGTCGAAGCAGGTGTAGCTGTTGATGAGCTTTTCCAGATTCGGGTACGCAGACATGTCGTCCGGCAGCGCCTTGAACACGCCCTCTTCCACCCATTCGAGGTACTCATCCTTATTCAGGTTGTACCACGCGATGACTTCCGGCAGACTCTGGGTGTATGCCAGCGTGCGGGTGGATTCATCCCAAGAATCCCACGCGACAAGCTGGATTTCAAAGTCGAAGTTGAACTTCTCCATCGCCTGCTTCACCAGCGGCCAGTTGAACATGTCGTCCGAGCCGTCGATGGTGAAGACCTTGAAGGTCAGGTGTTCGGCGTAGGGATTCTCTTCCGCCAATGCGGGCGTTGCAGCCAGCATGATGGGGAGAATCATTGCCAGAGACAGAACCAGAGACAGGAACCGTTTCATGTAGGAATACCTCCTTTTTATGTCCTATCATCCTTGCCGGATGAATAGAAATCAACGGAAAGAGAAAAGTGCTGTTCCGACCTTATACTATTTCCAGATTCACCTGCGCCATCTGCTTGCGCCTTTTCCGTTCTGGCGTCCGGTCGTTCCATTTAGCGTAGCGCTGCTACGCTGCATTCCACTCCCGTTAGCCAGAGCGAAAAATTCGCAGCGCATCTTGGCGCATTCTCATTTGGAAATAGTATAAATCACACACCAGCCCTCCGCAGCAGCCGCTGTGCAAGGGCTGGAATCCATTTTGGAGGAATGACATGAGCAACATTTCGGGCGGAACGCAGCGCCCGCGCCGCAGCCAGCAGACGCGCCTGACGGAAAAATTGGCGCCGGAAACGAAGCCGCGACAGCCCGCCATGCGCCAGCCGAAGGGACGCTCACAGCGGCTGATAGAAGAGGAAGCGCGCCGGAGCGCCCCGCCCAAAACACGCGGCACACCCACGGGCAAGCGTCCATCCGCGCCGAAGCGGAAAACGACACGCAAACCGCGCAAGGGGCGCAAAAAGCGTAGCAGCACCTTCCTATGGCTGCTTGTCATGCTGATTTCGCTGACGTGCACGGCGGGGCTGCTGCTGCTTGCCGCGCCGCAGATGCTGGGCATGGAGCTGGCTGGGCTGCCGACGCTGGCGTTCGTCAACGGCAACATCATCCGGTATGACGCAGAGCGAATCGCGAATTTCAATGATGCGGTCGCGCTGGTCAACACCGACCGCATCTTCCCCGGCGTAACGATTGACGGCATCAACGTTGGCGGCATGACCCGCGCGGAGGCCGAAAGCGCCTTGGGGCAGGGCGGCGTGGACAACAATAGCGTCCACCTGCATGTGGTGGCGGATGCGTACACCTACGACATCACGGGTTACGACGTGCCGCTCTACCGCAACGTGAGCGAGATGGCGGCGGTTGCCTATGCCGCTGGGCGCGGGAACACAACCGCCCTGCGCGGTTCGGGGCGGACGCCGCTGAGCGAGCGCGTCGCGACGATTCGCGCGATGCAGCAAAGCCCCGTGACGCTTCAGACGCAAATCACCTACGACCGCGATGCCGTGCGAAAAATCGCGGAGAATATCGCGGCGGATGTGACCTGCACGCCCGTCAACGCGACGGTGGAGTCCTTTGACCCGGCGACGAAGCAGTTCACCTTCAACAGCGACATCAGCGGCGCGTATCTGGATGCCAACAGCGTCTATCAGACGCTCACGGGTGTGCTGGACATGGGCAATTACACTGCGTCCCTGCGTTTGCAGTCGGACACGGTGCTGGCGGACGTGACAAAATCACAGATTGTGGGCAAGTTCGGGCGCATTTCCACCTATACGACGAAAACCACCAGCAATTCCAACCGCAACACGAACATCGACCTGTCCTGCCAAGCCATCAACGGCTATAAGGTTGCGCCGGGGGATACGTTCTCCTTCAATCAGGCGACGGGGCAGCGCACGGCGGCGAAGGGCTACAAGGAAGCAACAGCGATTTCCGGCGGGCAGAGCGTGCCGGAGGTGGGCGGCGGCGTATGCCAGACCAGCTCGACGCTCTTCAACGCCGTCGCGCGCGCGAATCTGGAAATCGTCTACCGCAGCCCGCACGCGTGGCCAAGTTCCTACGTCCAGAAGGGGATGGACGCGACGGTCAACTGGCCGAACCTGGACTTCAAGTTCAAGAACGACACCGAGTGGCCGATTTACATCGTCGCGAATTATTCCAAGCAGAAGTGTACCGTCGAAATTTACGGGATGCTCCTGCCCGACGGCGTGTCGATTGACCTGGAAAGCACCGTCACGCGCACGATTGACCCGCCGAGCGACACCAAGTACGTCCAGAACACGAAACTCGCCGCCGGTACGCAGGAGACGACCATCAAAAAGCGCACTGGCTACGTCGTCGAAACCTACCAAATCTGGTATCAGAACGGCAAGGAAGTCGACCGCAAGCTGCTCTGCACGTCAACGTATAAGGCGTATCAGGAAACAGTCGAGTACAATTAAGGTAACACCGCACAAATGAGGTGGTGCCTTAAAAAACCGCCCGGTTATCTGCCAAACACAGATGTACCGGGCGGTTCTTTTTGCTTTTCGCGGAATCGCGAACAAATCATCGAATTCCGAATTCCCTTCAGTCTGTCGATGTGCTGACGGACTTGTTCCGCACGAACAGAATCAGCGACTGCTCGTCACTGTCGTAGATGGTCGTCGCGCGGAGTGCCGTGCGCAGGAACATGTCGGAGATGTACACTTCGCCGTTGTCCAGCCGGACGGCGCCGGATTCCATCGCAATTGCGCTGCCATCCACCATCACGGATAAACCGCTGTCCGTCTCGCGGATGACGACCGTGTAGCCTGCCGCAGACAGCACCCACACGCCGCTTTCGCTGACATCCAGCTGCCAGTCGTCGATGCAAGCCGCCAGCTCGCGCAGGGACATGACCGGGCTGCCCACTGTGTTCACCCACAGGCTCGGACGGCGCGTGTAGCCCACGCCATCCTGCGTGACGGTCATCGTCAGCGTCGCGCCGCCGTTGCCCAGGATGATGCTGCCGTTGGGCAGGAGCGTCAAGCCCTCCGGCGTATATACCGGCGATTCGGTCGTCACCGTATCCACCGGGAAATCGCCGGACGCGCCCGGCAGAGGCAGATCATCCGCCGGAGATGCCGTTGGCGCGGCGCTCGGCGCAGGCGTTTCCGGCGCGGGGGTCGGGGTCGCCGTCGGCGGCACGGTCGGCGGGGAGTAGGGCACAACGTTCGGGTCTTCAAACAGGCGCGTCTGCGTCGCCTGACCCGCAATGCCGTCCACGGACAGACCTGTCTCTTATACACATCTCCGAGCCCACGAGACTCGACGTCATCTCG
>ERZ1027039.801-NODE-801-length-10870-cov-5.858067_pt1 | contig 10870 bp, 10 predicted proteins | sample MGYA00519438_ERZ1027039 | MGnify/ENA primary metagenome ERZ1027039 (study PRJEB26926, sample SAMN06164810) | human gut metagenome | biome: ENVO:00009003; feature: ENVO:2100002; material: ENVO:00002003 | host: Homo sapiens | place: USA | collected 2012 ...
ACGAGATGACGTCGAGTCTCGTGGGCTCGGAGATGTGTATAAGAGACAGTATCTAAACATATTTACGCCCGCACATCTGAACGACTTCCAAGACTATTCTGAAAACGACTATTCCGGGAATTTTTCCTATCCTCACGTCTTACGGTTCTCTTCAATTCTTCCTTCTCCGAAAAAACAGATACAGGTCTTACAACACCTGCATTAAAAGGATGTTCTTGAATCTCGGGAATATGTCTTCCGGTCAATCTTTCTATGTCCTTTAGATAGACTTTTTCCTCAGAGTCGCAAAACGAAAATGCAGCGCCACTGCGTCCGGCACGTCCCGTACGGCCGCTGCGGTGGGTATAACTCTCGGTGTCATCGGGCAATCCGTAGTTGATGACGTGTGTCAGGTCGTCCACATCGAGGCCGCGTGCGGCAACGTCCGTGGCAACCAGCAGTTGTAGGTTGCGGATGCGGAACTTCTGCATCACGGCGTCACGCTGCGCCTGACTCAGTTCGCCGTGCAGCGAGTCGGCATTATAGCCTTCCTGCATCAACTTGTCAGCTATTTCCTGCGTTTCTTTGCGGGTACGGCAGAAGATGATGCCGTATATCTGCGGATAGTAGTCCACAATACGTTTCAGGGCAGCATACTTGTCTTTGGCATGTACACAGAAGGCTACGTGTTTCACGTTGCTGGTGCTTTCATTTTTGCGTCCGATGGTGATTTCCTTGGCATCGCGCAGGTACTTCTTGGAGATGCGTGCGATTTCCGGGCTCATGGTAGCGGAGAACAGCAAGGTGTTGCGCTCCTGCGGCACATCGGCGAGAATGGCGTTGATGCTGTCTGTGAATCCCATGTTCAGCATTTCGTCCGCTTCGTCCATAACCACGTTCTGTATGGTGGCGAGGGACACGGTTTTGCGTTCCATCAGGTCCAGCAGTCGTCCCGGTGTGGCTACGATGATGTGTACACCCCGTTTCAGGGCGCGTATCTGGCTTTCGATGGACGAGCCTCCATATACGGGCAACACTCGCAAGCCATCGGTATATTTAGAATAATCGTTCAAGTCGCCTGCTATCTGCAAACAAAGTTCGCGGGTGGGGCAGAGAATAAGTGATTGGGGAATTCGGTTGTTGACGTTAATCTTCTGTATGAGCGGCAGGCCGAACGCTGCGGTCTTTCCTGTTCCTGTTTGTGCCAGTGCTACTACATCATTGTTTTCTCCTAAAAGGTAGGGAATTACTTCCTCTTGTACCGGCATGGGCTGCTCGTAACCCATTTCTTCGATGGCGCGGCGTATCTCCGGCGACACACCGAGCTCTTCAAATGTCTTCATTAAATCTTCTGTATATCTTTATCTTTATATTTCGGGCGCAAAGATAGTGCTTTTCAATGGATAATTGATAATTGATGGTTGATAATTATGCAATTACATGATAAAATCGTTTTTTATTGGCTACTCATTATCCATTATCCATTGTCAATTATCCGTTAAAAGAATGTCTTGCAGTCTCTTTCTTTCTTCTTTTGTCAGACCGATGCCTCTTTGCAGGTAGGTGTCGGTATCTCCATACCTTCGTTCCATTTCTTCGATGGCGGCATTCAGGAAATCCTCGCGTGCCGAGAAGAGGGTGGTGATGGCTTCTTGCGAGCGTGCCGGAAGCTGGTAGGCGTATCGGGAGGCCGCCGGGATGTTGAAGTAGTCGTTGCTGAGGCGGTAGTCTTCCATGATGATGTCTTCGTCCACTCCAAGGGAGGCAAGCACAAGTGCCGATACGATGCCTGTGCGCCCTTTGCCCGACGAGCAATGGATAACGACGGGATAATTGTTCTTGTCCAGCAGAATATCGAAAATCCGGCGGTATTCTTTGGTGTAGTTGCTGATGAGCTCGCGGTTCATCTGCTCCACGATTCGGTAGACAGTATCGCTCTTGATTTTCTGTTCCTGTACACCTTTCAGGATATACTCCATGTCGCCGGTAGGAATGGGGATATGGATCACTTTGAATGCCTGTTGCAAAGGGCTTTGTCTATTCGCTTCGACAGATGAACGCAGGTCGATGATAGTCCTTATGCCTATGTTCTTGAGCTCTTTGCGCGAACACGGTTTCAGTTTATCTATTTCGGCAGAGCGGTACAGCATGCCCCAATGCACTTTCTTTTGGGTGGGATAGGAGGAATAGCCTCCCAGGTCTCGGAAGTTCTGTATGCCGGGGATGTTGATGTTGCGGGTGGCAATCTTTACCCGGTATTTGTCAGCGAATACAAGTGTGTAGTAGTATCGTTGTGTAGGGTCGGTAGTGATGACAGTCATCTTCAGGTCGGAGATGTTGGCGACGGCAACGGGAACATCTTCGGGGATATGGTTGGGATTGGTCGAAGCATATACCTTCACATTTCCTTTGATGAGAGGGGCCATTTCCCATTTTACAATGCAGTTGCCCACGTTGTTTTCTTCGCATACAACGGAAATGTGAGGGGCAGTGCCATTGCAGGAAGGGAGCAGCACTGCCAAAACAAGCAAGTTCAATAAGTTCTTATACATAATTCGTAACCTCTCTGATGTCGTTAATCACAAATATATGTAATTTACCCACAGAAGGTAACAGCAATGCCAAGCTTTTATATTTCTTTTTTGAACTTTAAAAAAACTGCTATAGATTCTTTCGTGCATAGGCAGGTTGGTTTACAATGTTACATCAGCGAACCGGGAGGTGGTAATGGGGGGAGTTTCCCTTGGGGCTTTTGTCTCCATGACAGCATGATGTAATTGAGTTGTTTTCCCACTTCTCCGGGTTTAAAGTGTATTTGTTCTTTCAGTTTTACTTCGATTTCCCTATATACATGCAGTGGTACTCTGGCGTATGGGCTAAAGGTCGTGAAATTGAAATTCACTTCCATTACTTTCCCCGTATCCGGACTGAGTAGCATGGTTATTGTGAACTCACGCTTTCCGAGTTCATCTGCCATGGCTTTGGTAAAAGCTTCGTCCACAATGAAGTCTGCTTGTTTACTCATGGAGCTATTGTATTCAATTACTTTTTTTTCATTCCAGCTACCGATGTATATTTTTCCTGTGGCTTTATATACAATATCTTTGTATGTCAACTTGTTCTCTTTGTTATAAAGAGTCACAAACTGGCTACCGTCATCTACGTCACATTGATACGTATAACCATCTACCTCGAAAGTGGTGGTTTTTTTATAAATGACTGTTCCTTCAAGCGATTCTTCTGTTCTGATAGGTTTATCCTGTGCTACACAAGGGTAGATGTATCCTATAAGCAGTGTAATAAGCAATAGTCTTTTCATTCGTCACAATTTTTAGTTGTTAATTTTATGTTGGGAAAAATATTGGTGATATCCGAATACTCTTTAAATGGATAATTGTCGTATCCTTCCTGACGGAAAGCATTAACGACATTATTAGATATATAGGTTTCAAAGATATCCAAGAATGAAGTTGTAACATGACCTTGCTGATTTACATATTTAGTCAATGAAGTTGTTGCTCTTAGGCGTTGGCTTTTTGCATATTTATCTTGTTTTTTGTCCGTCCACTCCGCGCTCCTTTGTAAGAACAGGTATTGCGCATAGTGCGCTTCTATCTCTCTGTTCATCATAGAACTTTTGAACGATGATATAGGCTCTTGTGTGGTTTGGAAAACATGGAACATTTCATGCAGAAGGTTGTTTGCTTCCAATTCTTCCAATCCGATGTGCAAGGTATGCTCTTCCCAATTGTAGGAATACCCTTTGCCGAAATCGAATTCCAGATTGATTTTGTTGTTTTTGACTTTCTCTTTCAGTTGGCTGTATAGGTCTCCTCCCAAACAGTCTTCCATGATTCGGGCTGTCATGTTTTCGGTGATTACCCATAAAAGCGAGTCTTGGTCGGCCTCTTTCTTGAATATATTTCCTGCCGGAGTGCCCGATGAAGAGCCGGAACCTCCTGAACTTCCTCCTCCAATCCACACATCGCCGCTTCCTCCTCCTTCACTGTTCCAGTTGCTATTATTTATAAGGGCATCATCTACCCAATAGGAATGACTAACGCAGTTGGTATAGCTGTATTCCAGCTGGTCTTTAGGTCCGGTATATACATCCCAGCATTGGGTGACGGTTATTACCGAACGGGTCTGGGCATGAGGCTTGAATGTGAGTCCTTGCGCATTCTCTTCGCCAAATACCAGATAGCTTAACAAGTCGAATATGAACACTTGGTCGCTTTCTCTTATGAGTTCGTCATCACGCTTCAATGGAAGGAATTTCATCCATCCGTCTTTGATGTGCAACAGCCAGATGGCATCGATGCAGTGTGGCTTGTCAAGGCGGTAGAGGGGAACGAAGATGCAGGTCTCTTCTTCTTCGGTCAATTGGTAGGTGAAGTTCCAGAGAGGAATGCCGTATTTCAACAGGAAAGGAGCGGTGAAATGCTTTTCTTCTTCTACTCTGCGTAATGCGGAAATCACGGCTTTCAGGGTAGAGTCGGTGTAGGCAAAGAAGTTTTCCGGCTTGAATAACGCTTGCCGGGTCAACGGGATGTTGTTTGCCGGGAATCGGGGTTGATAGAAAGATTCTTCTGTTTCGCAAGAGGCGAGCATTCCTAAAAGAACGCACAGTGCAAGGTAGATGTTTTGCCATTTCTGCTTAGGAGGGGTTGGAGAGTGCTGTCTGTTTCCTTTTCTATTCATAGCGCGAATGCTTAAGGTATAAAGAATAGACAAATAAAGCAAAAAAAAAGCAGAAATGAAAGGAAAAACAGGAGAATTTTGTTAATCCGGAAGCTGTCCTACCACAGATTGCATGGATTTTCAGGCCGTGTAATCTGTGGTGAACACCCTTTTGTAAGGGTGCCTATGGTTGGTATTTCCGTGCTTCTGCAAATTCCTTTGAAACGGAGTTATTGAAACTCTTGCATACCTCGGCGGCAAACTCAATGCCGCATTGGATGATTTTGTCCCAAGTGGCCTCGTCCATGGTATCGAGGTCCTCGTAGCGTACATTGTACTTCAGCAGCCCGAAGATGATGCCTGCATTGAAGTTGTCGCCCGCACCGATGGTGCTGACCGCTTCCAACGGAGGAATGGAGTATTCTTTGGAAATTGTGCCGGTACGCAATGAAACCTGCTCCGCGCCGGCCGTGCAGAGGAAGTTGCGGCAGTAGAACTTCACTTTGTCCTTGTATATCTTGTCGGCCTCCTGCAAGCCCCACATATAGAAGAAATCCTCCTGCGAGCCGCGTACAATGTTGGCGTATTCCAGATTCTCGATGATGGTGGGAGCCAGCTTGATGGCCTCCTCTTTATGGGACGAACGGAAATTGGGGTCGTAATAGATGATGGCATGCATGTCGTGCGCGCGTTCCAGCAGTTCCAATACCTTGTCGCGCAATACGGGGTTTAAGGCATAATAAGACCCTATTATAACGATGTCGTCCTCTTGAATCTGCGGATATTCCACGTCCAGGCGTTGTTTGGGATAATCTTTGTAGAAGATGTATTCCGCATCGCTCCGGTTGTTCAGGAAAGCGAGTGATACGGGGGATTTCCCGTCGGGGAAGACATTGACATGGTCTGTGGGAATATTGTTCTCGCGCATGAAGTTGAGGATGATATTGCCCACGTGGTCGTTGCCCGTTTCACTGATAAAGCAGATGGGAACGCCGATACGTCCCAGTGAAACGATGCCGTTGAATACCGAACCGCCCGGAACGGCCGCTGTGGGCTGTCCGCCACGGAATATGATGTCCAGTATGGTTTCTCCTATACCTATTACTTTACGCATAACGATCTTGATTTTTCTCCGAGGTAACCGCCGTGATGGCGTTTGGAGTAGTCTTCAATAGTGAATCCTGTTTCTTTCATGGTCTGTACCACCAAGATGTCGCCGATGACAGTCATGGCGGTGGTCGAAGTCGTAGGCGTCATGCCCAGTACACATACTTCTTGCGGTTTCCCGGTGCTAAGGCATACATCGGATTCGTGTGCCAGGGGGCTGTCGGGGTTTCCGGTGATGACGATAAACTTCAGTTCTGGGTTCAGGTTATGTGCCAGCTGTGTCAGCTCCACGATTTCACGAGTTTTGCCCGAATTGGAGATGAGCAGCAACAAGTCATTCTCCTGGAGGATGCCGAGGTCACCATGCTGTGCTTCGCTGGGGTGCAGGAAAACGGACGGAATACCGGTAGAGCAGAAGGTGGTAGCGATGTTCATGGCTATCTGTCCTGCCTTGCCCATGCCCGAAGTTACCAGTTTCCCTTTTTTGCGGTGCACTTGTTCTACGATGAGTTCTACAGCTCTTTCATAAGCGTCCGTCACTGGAATGTTCAGTACGGCTTGTGCCTCTTTCTGCAAAAGCTCTTGAATGGATGCAATCATACTTAATGTGCTAATTTGATTAATGTGCTTAAAATTATAGCAATTGCAAATATCTGCAATTTTCTATAAACGGCAATAAGTTTTATTGTATTTTTGTCGCCTCAAATAGTTTGAAACGTCAGAATGAAGAACTTAAAAGAAAATTTACTGCCAACTTTCAATCAATATATCCTGCCCAATGGCATGCGCATCATTCACGAACCCTCAGCCTCCAAAGTGGCTTATTGTGGTTTTGCCGTAGATGCGGGTACGCGCGACGAGCTTGAAAACGAGCAGGGTATGGCGCATTTTGTGGAGCACCTTATATTTAAAGGTACCGCCAAGCGCAAGGCATGGCACATTCTGAACCGCATGGAGAATGTGGGCGGCGACCTCAACGCTTACACCAACAAGGAAGAGACGGTGATTTACTCTGCTTTCCTGACCGAGCATTTCGGCCGTGCCTTCGAACTTCTGGTGGATATTGTATTCCACTCCACCTTTCCGCAACGCGAGATAGAGAAGGAGACAGAGGTGATTATCGACGAGATACAATCCTACGAAGACAACCCTTCCGAGCTAATCTTCGATGATTTTGAGGACTTGATATTCAGGGGGCATCCCCTGGGACGCAACATTCTTGGCAATCCCGAGCAGTTAAAGCAGTTTCGCAGTGAGGATGCTGCCGCATTCACTGCCCGCTTCTACCATCCCAACAATATGGTTTTCTTTGTTCTGGGCAATCTGAGTTTCAAGAAAGTTGTGCTTATGGCAAAAAAACTTCTGGCGGATATACCGGCAACACCGGTGCATTATGGTCGTACTCCGCCTCCCCTTTATGTGCCCGAGCATCTTGTAGTGCATAAGGATACTCACCAGGCACATGTCATGATTGGCAGCCGGGGATATAATGCATACGATGACAAGCGCACCGCACTTTACCTGCTGAACAATGTCTTGGGTGGCCCGGGCATGAACAGCCGCTTGAACGTCTCTCTCCGTGAACGTCGTGGGCTGGTCTATAACGTAGAATCCAACTTGACTTCCTATACCGATACGGGAACTTTCTGCATCTACTTCGGTTGCGACCCTGCAGATTTGGACTACTGCACCCGCCTGGTATATAAGGAATTGAAACGCTTGCGTGATGTCCGGATGACTTCCTCGCAGCTTGCGGCCGCCAAGAAGCAGCTTATCGGGCAAATCGGTGTAGCTTCGGATAATAATGAGAACAATGCGCTGGGTATGGGAAAGACTTTCCTGCATTATAATAAATGCGAAACTTCCGAAGCCGTGTTCCATCGCATTGAACAGCTCACTTCGGAAGCTCTGTTAGAGGTGGCGAACGAGATGTTTGCCGAGGACTATCTTTCGACGCTCATTTATCGCTGACCGCTTTTTTTATTTGAAAACCTGCAACATAGGACGTCCTATCCATACTTGTGGCTGTTTCAGCCCGAAGATGTGGGCAATGGTGGAGGCAACGTCATACTGCATCATGCTTTCGTGGAATTCGCCTTCTTTCTTAATGTTCTTTCCGGAGATGATGAAGGGAGTCTGCATTTCCTGCATGGTCTTGCCGCCATGTCCTTTTTCAATGCCTCCGTGGTCGGCAGTAACGACGAAGATTGTTTCTTTCAGCATGCCTGCCTCTGTAACGGCCTGGATGATGCGGCTCACATAACCGTCGAGTTCTTTCAGTTTGGCGTAATATTCAGGAGTATTGTGTCCGGCTTGATGGCCTACATGGTCGGGGTTGTCAAAGCAAATGGCAAGAAGGGTCGGTTGTTTCTCCTTGATATACTTTTCTGCCATACCGCATAAGGCTTCGGGATGTTTGTTGTAGTCGGGCGCTTGCGCATAGTGGCTTAAGGCAAGAGTGTCTACAAGGTATTTGATACCGTCCCATTCATACAGGCAGCCTATTTCCGCTTCCGGCCGGGCATCACGTAGCAGCTGGAAGATGGTAGGAAATATGCCGTGCTGGTTCAGTACGCGTGACGGAAGCTCGGGAGTCTTGGAGCCCCATTGCGTATATCCGTGCAATTCAGGACCTGCCCCCATAAACATGCTTGCCCAGTTGACGGCGCTGGAGGAGGGAAGTACAGTCCGTTTTTCTAATGTATAAGAACCGTCTGCCATCAGTTGCTTGATGTGGGGGATGTCTGCTTTGGGAACACTGTAGCTACCCCAGCCGTCAAGACCGATGAAAACTACGTGTTTTGCTTTTCCCTTGGCATTGCAGGGAACTGAAAAGAGGCATGCCACTGCTAGGGCGATGAATAATGTAAAAGTCAGTTTCTTCATGTTTTCTTTAGTTCTTATTGTTAACATGAAACAAAGTTACGGGAAACGTACCTAGTTTTAGTACGATATCGTACATAATCCGGCCGATTTTATATCGTTTCGTTCTTTTCCAACCGTTGCATGCTGAATTCACAGCCGCAATACTGCTGGTTGTAGAAGTCATACTCTTTCAGCAGTTGGTTGCGCCGCTCCTGGAGCCCGCCTTTCCGCCAATTCTGTTCCCAGAAGAGGGTATCCGGATAGAGCGCGGCGGCACGGCGTCCGGCTTCATTGATTTGCTCCAGGCTTTTCCAGCGCGAAGAGGCGAGGGTAGTGGTGAATACGGAGAAACCATGCTCGGAGGCGTAGCGGGCTGTCTCTGTCAGGCGCAGTGTGAAGCACTTTAGGCATCGGCTGCCACGTTCCGGCTCGTTTTCCAGTCCTTTTATAGTGTGCAGCCAGTGTGCATAGTCGTAGTCCGCGTCGATGAAATCGAGGTTTTTGGAGGTTACGAAGCGGATAGCCTCCTCTTTCCTTATCTCATATTCCGCCTGCGGATAGATGTTGGGATTGCAGTAGAATACGGTGGGGCGTATGCCGTTCTCCAGCATGCACTCGATGATGGCAGAGGAGCAAGGTGCGCAGCACGAATGCAGCAGCACCTTGTCTTCACCGTTGGGTGTCTGAACTTTCAACATTATACTTTCAGTTTAATCTTGCCTTTCACCAGCAGGCCGGTCAGCCCCACAATGACAAGCGAGAACATGAGGGACTTGAGCAGCCCCGGTACACCGCTTCCCAATGCCTCGGGATAGTGCAGATGCAGCAGTTGCTGGACAGCATACCAGATGTAAGGGATAATATAGCAGGTCAGCGTTGCCGTACCTGCAGGTTTGATGATATCGAACCAGTTGGTTTTGCCTTTCACGTCCGTCAGCCAGTAGAAGAAACCGAACAGCGGGAAGAACATGGCGAGGCAATAGAACAGCCATGTCGGTGTGGCTTGTATTTTGGATATAATCCAGAACGGGTGTGAGACGAGGGCAAGGACAAGCATTCCTACGCCGAGGGCACAAAGCATGCCGATGAATCGTCCCGGCCGTTCCCGGTCGGCATAGCGCTGCATGAGCAGGGAGGTCAATACGCCGGACATACCGAAGGCATGCAGTGTCCAGTCACTCGGGATAAAGGGAAGCAGGATAATCCGGCTGCCGTACTCTCCCGGTATCAGGTCTGAATGGCTGATTACGGCAAGCAATACGACCACGAACCAGGCAATGGCATTCTTCCGCAGGCTTTCCCGGGTGAACAGATAGATGCCTGCACATACCGCATACGTCCAGCCGATAAGTCCGAGGATGCCCCACCAGCTTATCTGGAACGGTTTCCCGTTCATGTCCTTGTAGATGACGAGGAAGGCGAGCAGCAGCACGCCTGCTGTTTTCATTGCGGTGAAAAGGGTCTTTTTCGTTCCTTCCGCTTTGGGATATACCCCCCAGGTGAGGAAGAAGCCGATGACCATCAAGATGGAAAACCATTGATGTGAGAGGCCGCCTTCGATGCCTCCGCTGTTCAGTGAAAACAGTCCCATGGCAATCAGTGCCACTGTCCGCCAGAAGATATGGGCCACGACTTGCAGGGTGTTGTCTCCCTTTTTGTACCGGTTTTGTATGGCAAAGGATACGGACATGCCCATGCAGAAAAGGAAAGCAGGGAAGATGGTGTCGGAGAATCCCATCATGTCTTCGTCCATCCTGGCATGCATCAGCCAGTGGGGCACGTTTTTCAGTCCGGGAATGTCGTTGACAAAGAGCATGAGGAACATGGTGAGTGCGCGGAATACGTCTACCGCGGCAATCCGTTGGAGTGTTAAGCTTTTCATGATAGATAATTTGTTTGGGGGTTTTGAACGCAAATATAGGAAACTATTCTTTCCGATGCTACTGCTTTGCAGGATTTCTTGCTATATTTGCATGAACTTTATGGTCATGGAAAGGAGATTGTTCATTTTTTGTTTTCTTGCCGTCGTGGTATGGCAAAGTGTGGCTTTGGCTGCCGGCACGCCCTCTTTTACTGCGCTGACGTCCTCTTTGGATGAGGCTATCGAGGCGCACCGGCACTATGTCGCCGTGCGTGAAGGACGCATTGCCCGGCTGAAGCGCCAAGTGTTGGATACCGATACCGCCAATATCTCTTTTTTTCGCTGTCTCTTATACACATCTGACGCTGCCGACGATAA
>ERZ1027039.839-NODE-839-length-10658-cov-6.992078_pt1 | contig 10658 bp, 8 predicted proteins | sample MGYA00519438_ERZ1027039 | MGnify/ENA primary metagenome ERZ1027039 (study PRJEB26926, sample SAMN06164810) | human gut metagenome | biome: ENVO:00009003; feature: ENVO:2100002; material: ENVO:00002003 | host: Homo sapiens | place: USA | collected 2012 ...
ATGTGTATAAGAGACAGGTTTTCATGCCCTTTGGTCGCCTCCGCAGAGGCGATTCCCCTGCACAGCGAAACAGCTCCACATGGAAGTAGAATAAGCCATCGGCACAGAACCGATTCGCGCAAAAGGGCGCGAAGTCCCCTGTCTCCGGGAACTGCCGCGCCCCATTGCTCATTTGTCCTGATAGCCGTTCGGGTTCGCTTTCTGCCAGCGCCACGAGTCGCGGCACATGTCTTCCAGCGTCTTGGTTGCCGTCCAGCCGAGCAGCTCCTTCGCCTTCGTCGGGTCGGCATAGCAGGCATCCACATCGCCGTCGCGGCGCGGGCCAATCACATATGGCACGGGAACCTGGTTCACACGGCTGAACGTGTTCACAATATCCAGCACCGAGTAGCCCACGCCCGTACCAAGGTTGATAATTTCGCAGCCGTTGTGCTTCGCGGCATAGTCACACGCGGCGACATGTCCCTTCGCCAGATCGACGACGTGGATGTAGTCGCGCACACCCGTGCCGTCCGGCGTGTTGTAATCATTGCCGAACACGGTCAGGTGATCGAGCTGTCCAGCGGCGACCTTGGTGATGTAGGGCATCAGGTTGTTCGGAATGCCGTTGGGATTTTCGCCCATGCGCCCGGATTCGTGCGCGCCGATGGGGTTAAAGTAGCGCAGCAGCACCACCGACCATTCCGGATCAGCAGTTACAATGCCCTGCAGGATTTTCTCAATCATGTACTTCGTCCAGCCGTAGGGATTCGTGCAGCCCTTGCAGAACATATCCTCCCGCAGCGGCACTTCGTCCGGCACGCCGTAGACCGTCGCAGAGGACGAGAACACAATGCGCTTGCAGCCGTGGCGGCGCATGGTTTCGCACAGCGTCAGGGTGGAGTCAAGGTTGTTGCGGTAGTATTCCAGCGGCTTGTGGACGGATTCGCCCACGGCCTTGAGCCCCGCGAAGTGAATCACGGCATCAAAGCGGTTCTCACTGAAAATCTTGTCCATTGCGGCGCGATCGCATACATCGGCTTCATACGCCTTCACCGGGCGGCCCGCGATTTCCTCCACGCGGCGCAGCGCTTCGGGCTGAGAATTCACATAATTATCGACAACAACCACATCGTGCCCCGCTGCCATCAGTTCCACACAGGTGTGCGTCGCGATAAATCCGGCACCGCCGGTCAGCAAAATCTTCATGGGAATCGCTCTCCTCTTTCCTTCTGATAGGGACAGACTGTCCCCATCCCTATTGTACGACAAAAACGCGCCGTAGGCAAGTGCTTACGGCGCTTTTCTGTAAAATTACAGGGATTCGGGATATTGCCCCGCGTCATGCAGCTTCTTCAGTTCGCCCATGACATACGGCTTGTCCTCGCGGTACGTCACGCCGAACCACACTGCGTCCGTGCTCAGCACATCCACCGTCAGACCGTCGGAGTGCATCAGCGCGTCAATTTCGGTCGGCAGGACGAACTCCTTCTTCATCGGGTCGCCGTTATCAGCGCGGAGGAAGGCAGCGAAATCACGCGCTGCGGCGCCAAAGAACCACGGGGTCAGCCCCCAGAAGTTCATCGAAACCAGCGCTTCCGGATCGAGGATATCCCCCTCTTCGCGGAAGTTCACGTCGCGAATCGTGCCGTCCGGGAAGGGCTTAATCTTGTACGTCTCCTGCACCTTCACCAGATGATTCTTGTCGTCGCGTGCGCACACGCCGCGGGTCACATGCCCGTTCTCGGACACGGTGTTCTTCAAGCGGTATGCCACCATCGACGCGACGTTCGTCTTGCCCTGCATTTCCTTCAGGCTTTTCGCCATCGTCGCAAAGGCGTCCTTGCCGTAGTAGTCGTCGGCGTTGATGACGGCGAACGGTTCGTGAATCAGGTCTTTCGCCACCAGCACGGCGTGAACCGTGCCATAGGGCTTCGTGCGCCCTTCCGGCGGAACGAAGCCATCCGGCAGGGAATCATATTCCTGATAGGCGTATTCTACCTCGACCTTCTTGGCAATCTTGTCGCCAATCAGTTCGCGGAAGGTGTCCGCCATGCTGCGCTTGATGACGAAAACCACCTTATCAAACCCCGCCGCCATTGCGTCATAGATGGAATACTCCAGCAGAATTTCGCCGTGCGGGCCGATGTGGTCAATCTGCTTGTTGCCGCCGTAACGGCTGCCCAGTCCTGCTGCCATAATCAAAAGCGTCGTTTTCATTGCTTTTCCTCCTGTGTTTTGTCGTGTTTGGGAATGAATGATGAATTCTCCGGCGGAAATCCCTGCGTCGCGTCAGGGCGGAAAAAGACCGTCACTGTCCGCAGAAGCAGCTTCATGTCCGTCCAGAGAGAGAACCCCTCGATGTAGAATAGGTCGAGCGCGAGTTTATCCTCCGGCGAGGTATTGTAGCGCCCTTCAATCTGCGCATAGCCGGTCAAACCCGCCTTCATGCGTTCCCGGAACTGGAATTCCGGCAGGTCACGCTTATAGCGTGTGATGTTTTCCAGCATTTCCGGGCGCGGGCCGACCAGCGACATATCCCCGCGCAGAATGTTCCAGAACTGCGGCAGCTCATCCAGCCGCCACCGGCGCAGGAAACGCCCGACATGCGTCACGCGATTATCCGCGTCCCGTGCGGACGCGCCTCCGCTGCCCCGCCGCATCGTGCGGAATTTGCAGATGGTGAAGGTCTTGCCGTCCGCCGTCAACCGCTTCTGCCGGAAGATGACGTTTCCGCCGTCCTCCACGCGAATCGCGAGCGCAATCAGCAGCATCAGCGGGCTAAGCACCAGCAGCGCCAGCGCCGACAGCACGATATCAGCCCCACGCTTGATGATTTTCTGCCCCAGCGTCATGCCGTCCGCGCGCATTTCCAGCAGCGGCGCATCATCCAGTATCACCTGATTCGCACTGGACAGCATGATCTCCTGCACGCGCGGGCTGACCAGCACCGTCCGCTTCAGCGCATAGCACGCCTTCATCAGCGACATCCGGTTTTCATCCGGCACATCCGATGCAATGAGCACTGCATCATTCTGCGCCAAAAACGTGGGCAATTCCGCCGCTCGCCAGCTGCAAACATCATTCAGCTGCCCGAAGGTGCGCTCCTTCGCCAGCTTCTGCCGAATTTCGTCCGCATCCGCCTCGGTAATCAGCAGCAGCAGCGCGGGTTTCTGTAATTTCGGCAGCACACGCGCACCGAAGGACATTGCCAGCAGCACGAGCGCCATCTGCAGCGCGGCAGCAATCAGCAGATACGCGAAATCCGCCCCGAAGAGCGTCAAGTGCGTGCGGTTATTGGGGTTGACGTTCATAATCTGCAATTGCAGATACGTCACCGCGTCCGTAATGAGCACGCCCATGCACTGCCCTGCCGCCTGCTGCTGATGCTTCCCGCGCCGCACCGTCATGCGCCCGAACACCGCCAGCATCGCCGCGCCCATGGCGACCCATGTCACCAGCGTCGTTGCGCTCGTGCGCGACAGATTCCGCAGCGGCCAGTTCGGAATCGCCATCAGCGCGTAAAAAATCACCAGACAGCCGCCGTACGTCAGCCCCTGCAGCAATCGGGACAGCGCTTCGCCGCGCATCCGACGCAGCTGCCGCTCGTCCCTGCTCATTCTGCCTGCTCGCCGCCTTTCCTGCGTTTTTTTCATCATATCACGGGTAATCCGGTCTGTCAAGGACAGTTGCACATTTCCCCCAGCCTATTTCTGGAAAGTTCGTCGGCTTTTCGTGAAATTTCGTCCGAAAACGTTTGATGTAAGCGTTTGCACGGCTTGTCTTTTTCCTATCAATTGTGGTATAATGCAGGATGAAAGCATACGGCCACGCACTCCGCGTACCGTTTCGCAGGGCAATTTCCGGATTCGCCGGGCTTGCCCGCCATCATAACCTTCTGAAAAGGAGTGGAATGTTCCCATGATGAGAAAAATCGGCGTCTTGACTTCCGGCGGCGACGCGCCGGGCATGAATGCAGCCGTTATGTCCATTGCCCGCAGTGCTGCGGCTTATGGTATGCCCCTGATCGGCATCAAGCACGGCTACAACGGTCTGCTGCGCAAGTCCACCAGCATCAAGGATGACCTGCAGGAGCTGTATCTGGACACCGTGCTGGATATTGCCGACCAGCCCGGCACTTATCTGCGCACCGCGCGCTGCGAGGAGTTCAAAGACCCCAAGTGGCGCGAAATCGCCGTGCAGACGCTGAAGGCGATGGAAATCGACGGTTTGGTTGTCATCGGCGGCGACGGATCCTTCCAGGGCGCAATGCGACTTTGCGAGCTGGGCATCCCCTGCATCGGCATCCCCGGCACGATTGACAACGACCTTGCCTACACCGAGATGACGCTGGGCTACGAGACAGCTGTGCAGGTCTGCACCGAAGCCATCCGCGCCATCCGCGCCACCAGCCGCTCCCACGACCGCCCGCATGTGGTGGAGTGCATGGGCCGCCACTGCGGTGACATCGCCCTGAAAGCCGCCTGCGCCACGGGCTCGGAAATCGTGGTTGTGCCGGAAGTGCCGTGGAGCGTGGAAGAAGTGGCGTCCCGCCTGAACAAGCAGATTGCCAAGGGCAACTACCGCTCGACCATCGTGCTGGCGGAGGGCTGCTGGGAATCCATGGCGCCGTTTGACATGTACGGCTTCCTGACCAGCCACGGCAAGCAGTGCTTCGAGGGCGAACCCATGAGCGCCATGCGTTTTGCCTCCATCATGAAGCGGATGTGCGGCATGGTGGAAGCACGTTCGACGGTTGTCGGCTACACCCAGCGCGGCGCGCTGCCGGTTGCCAAGGACAGCGCTTTCGCCTTTGAAGCGGGCAACCTCGCGGTTCGTCTGCTGCGCGACGGCATCTCCAATCAGGTCATCGGCGTGCGGCAGGGCAAGGTTTTCAACATGCCCATCGCGGACGCGCTGAAGGTGGAGAAGCACTTCCGCCGCGACTTGTACGACCTCGTAAACAATCTGTAATGGTGCATGAATGCACCGCCTTGTCCGGCGTTGATGGTCGGGCAGGGCGGTGCTTTTTGATGTCTGGATTTTCAGGTAAGCAGGGTTGACTTCTTTTCCTAACGGGTCATTGGCATAGTTCCAGAGGGCTTTCCGATCGCCCTCTGGACTCCTTCGGCTGCACGCCCCCATAGTTGGCTTTTATCATTACCATAATTTAGTTAGTGTACCTTTCGTTCCTCCCTGCAACGAAAAAAGTCAATAAACATGGGAGCGCACTGCGAAGGGGTCAAGGGGGCGACCGCAGACTTCGTCTGTTTCCATTGCCCCCTTGTCGCACCCGCAGGCGCGTCCCCCTGCAACAAAAAAGACCAGCAGCAAGAAAAAACTTCTCTCGATACTGGTCGGTCGCGCCCATCGGCGCGACAATATGCAAGTGGTAGGTAATACTATTTCCAAATGAGAATGCGCCAAGATGCGAAGCGAATTTTTCGCGCTGGCTAACGCGAATGAAACGCAGCGTAGCAGCGCTACGCTAAGTGGAATGAGCGGACGCAAGCGCGGAAAAGGCGCGAGCAGATGGCGCAGGTGAATTTGGAAATAGTATAAATCTTCATGAAACACGGAACAAAATCCCCCGACCGCTCGTCATGAAAAACGAGGAGGCTTCTGCAATGGATGAACTCATTCTCCGGCGCGCGCAAAAGGGCGACGCATCCGCCTTTGAGCAGCTCGTCACACCCTATGAGCAGATGATTTGGCGCGTCTGCTGGCATTATCTGCACCACCGCGAGGACGCGATGGACTGCGCGCAGGAGGTCATGCTGAAGGCGTGGCGCTCCATTGGGCAGTATCGGCAGGACTGCGGCTTTTCCAGCTGGCTGTACCGCATTGCGGGCAGCGTATGCATTGACTTTCTGCGCAAGCAAAAGCGCATGGTGGACAGCGATTCGATGGACGCGATGGCGGAAAACGGCTTTGAACCGGCGGATGATTCCCCGACCCCCGAAGCCGCGCTGCTCGACCGCGAATCCACCGGCGATATTTCCCGCGCCATCGACCAGCTTCCCGCCGACATGCGCACCGTCGTCATCCTCTACGCGCTGGAAAAGCAGCGCTACGAGGATATTGCGCAGATTACGGGCGTATCCGTCGGCACGGTGAAGAGCCGACTCAACCGCGCGCGGCAGAAACTTGCCGCCATTCTTGCCAATCAGCGGGAACAAAACGAAAAATCAAGCGTCTTACCGAGTGAAAGGAGGACAGGAAAATGAACCGCGAACCCCATTTTGATGAAAACGAAGTCCTCCGGCAATGCATGTCGCCCCTGAACGAGGAAGTGCCGGATATGCCGGAAAATTTCCACGCGCAGTGGACGGCGCTGGTAAAGGAGGACGCCATGAAGCAGGAAGAAACCCGCAAAGTCGCCCCGATGCGCCGCTGGACGCGCATCCTCTCCGTCGCCGCGGCGCTGGTGTTTGTCGTTGGCGGAACGCTGCTGACGAAAGACAGCCTGTCGCCCGCGCGGACGAGTGCGCTGCAGTCCCTCGCGGACAGCTACGACTACGACTACAATTACGACACCTACACCAGCGACGTCGGCTATTCGGAGGAAGCCGGCAGCGGTGCGCGCACGATGCTGTACAGCGCGGCGAACGACGCCATGCCGGAAACCGCAAGCGCGAAATCCGCCGTCGCGGAGGACAAGAAAATCATCCGTAACGTGTCGCTGACCATCAAAACATCCGCCTATGACGACAGCATGGCAAGTTTGACCGCGCTGCTTGCCCAGTACGGCGGATATCTGGAAAGCTCCAGCGAATACACGAACAACCGTGATCTGCGCACCGCGTCGCTGACGCTGCGGATTCCGGCGGATTCGCTCGATGCGTTCCTGACCGGTACGGGTGAGCTGGGGCGCATCACCAGCCGGAACATGTCGTCCACCGACGTGACGGCCAGCTATCAGGATACCGCCGCGCGGCTGGAAAATCAGAAGCTGCTGCTGGCGCGCCTGCAGGCCCTGACCGACACGGCGGGCGATTTGTCGGATTTGCTGGCGCTGGAAACGCAGCTGGCGGACACACAGTACAACATCGAGCAGCTGGAAAGCGCCTTGGCGGACACCGATCAGCAGGTAAATGACGCGACCGTGCGTGTGACGCTGAACGAGGAAGCGCAGCCGGATCTGCGCGACGAAACGGTGTCGCTGGGCGATCGCATCCGCGGCGCATTGTCCACCGGCTGGAATGCCTTCGTGTCGTTCCTGCAGGACTGCGTGGTGTTCCTGACGGCGGCGCTGCCGTTTATCGCGATTGTCGCCGTGATGGCGATTGTCATCATCATCATCCGCAAGGCGAAGAAGCGGAAGTGAGTTCCTTCCCTGTCCCGGTATTCGCTGGGGCAGGGATTTTTTTTGCTTGCGCCACTTTCATCCCCGCAAACGATGGACATTCCCGGCGTTTTCTGGTATACTGTGTGTAAGAAAGGCTGCGAAATCACTCAGAAAGAGGAGGACGGTACATCATGAATCACGAAACAATTGCCGCGTATATTGCGGACGGAAAAGCGGTGCTGGGCATTGAGTTCGGCTCGACGCGCATCAAGGCGGTGCTGATTGGCGACGACCACGCGCCGATTGCATCCGGCGACCATACATGGGAGAATCGGCTGGAGGACGGCATTTGGACGTATCATCTGGATGACGTGTGGGCGGGCGTGCAGGATGCGTTCGCGAAGCTGCAAAAGGACGTGCAGGCGAATTATGGCGTGACGCTGACGAATCTGGCGGCGTTCGGCGTATCCGGCATGATGCACGGCTTCCTCGCCTTTGATGAAAACGGGCGGCAATTGGCGCAGTTCCGCACTTGGCGCAACACCATGACGGCACAGGCGGCGGAAAAGCTGACCGCCCTGCTGGGCTTCAACATCCCGCAGCGCTGGTCGATTGCGCACCTTGTGCAGGCGATGATGAACGGCGAAGCAATGGTGCCGCAGATTCATCACCTGACGACGCTGGCGGGCTATGTGCACTACCAGCTGTGCGGCAAGAACTGCCTTGGCATCGGCGAAGCGAGCGGCATGTTCCCCATCGACAGCGATGCGCTGGATTACGACCAGCACATGCTGGACAAGGTGGATGCGCTGGCGAAAACCTACCACATGCCGTGGACGCTGCGCGAGATTCTGCCGTGCGTGCTATGCGCGGGCGAGGACGCGGGCGTGATGACGGCGGAAGGCGCAAAGCTGCTTGACCCGACCGGCACGCTCCAGCCCGGCGCATTGATGGCGCCCCCGGAAGGCGACGCGGGCACGGGCATGGCGGCGACGAACTCCGTCGCGGTGCGCACGGGCAATGTGTCCGCGGGCACATCGACGTTCGCGATGGTGGTGCTGGAGAAGCCGCTTTCGCGCGTGTACCCCGAAATCGACATGGTGACGACGCCCACCGGCAAGCCGACCGCCATGGTGCACTGCAACAACTGCACCTCCGACATCAACGCATGGGCGGGGATGCTCAAGGGCTTTGCGGACGCGGTGGGCGTGCCTGTCAGCATGGGCGACATTTACACGGCGCTGTTCACATCCGCCCTTTCCGGCGACAAGGACTGCGGCGGCGTGGTGAATCTGCCGCTGTTCTCCGGCGAACCGGTGGTTGGGCTGGACGCGGGTCGTCCGATGCTGGTGCGCACGCCGGATGCGAAGCTGACATTCCCGAATTTCGCGCGTTCGCTCGTGGCGGGCGCAATGACGAGCCTCAAAATCGGCATGGACATCCTCGCCAAGGAGCATGTGCAGATTGACAAGCTGCTGGGTCATGGCGGCTACTTCAAGACGCCCGTCGCAGGGCAGACGATTCTCTCCGCCGCGCTGAAAGCCCCCATCTCCGTCATGGAAACGGCGGGCGAAGGCGGCCCGTGGGGCATGGCGCTGCTGGCGGCGTACCGCGTCAATCGACAGGCAGACGAAACGCTGGAGGACTACCTGAACGCGCGTGTTTTTGCGGGCGCAAAGGGCTCTACCATCCGTGCGGACGCGGCGGATGAAGCCGGGCTGGACGCTTACACCGCGCGTTTCCATCAGGCGCTTTCCGCCGAAAAGGCCGCGATTGCGGATATGGATTGAGGAGGGGAATTCCGATGCTGAAATCGCTCAAAGAAGCCGTTTACGAAGCCAACATGGAGCTGCCCAAGCGTCATCTGGTGACGTATACATGGGGCAACGTGTCCGGCATCAGCCGCGAAAAGGGGCTGGTCGTCATCAAGCCGTCGGGCGTGGAGTACGACGAGCTGTCCCCCGACAAGCTGGTCGTGCTTGACCTGGACGGCAACATCGTCGAGGGCAAATTGAACCCGTCCAGCGACACGAAAACGCACTTGGAGCTATACAAGCAGTACCCGGACATCGGCGGCATCGTGCACACGCACAGCCCCTACGCGGTCGGCTGGGCGCAGGCGTGCGAGGACATTCCCTGCTACGGCACGACCCACGCGGACTACTTCTACGGTGCAATTCCCTGCGCGCGCCACCTGACGACCGAGGAAATCGACGAGGACTACGAGAAGAACACGGGCAAAGTCATCATCGAGGAGCTGACGAAGCGGAATATCAACCCGGTGCATGTGCCGGGGATTATCTGCGCGTCGCACGGGCCGTTCACATGGGGCAAGGACGCGGCACAGGCGGTCTACCACGCCGTTGTGCTGGAGGAAGTGGCGAAAATGGCGGTGTATACGCGGCAGATTAAGCCCGACGCCGCCCCCGCGCCGCAGAACATTCAAGATAAGCATTTTCTACGCAAACACGGCCCGAACGCCTACTACGGGCAAAAATAATAACCCGCAGGAGTGAGTGACCATGGAGCGAATTCTGATTTTCGGCAACACCCACGAGAGCCGTGAGGCGGCACAGACGATGCGGCGGCGCGGCAAGCAGGTTATCGTCTGCGTGACGACGGAATACGCGCGCGCACAGCTGCCGCCGGGAACGATGTGCCACATCGGGCGGTTTGACGACGGGCAGATGCTCTCCTACATCCGCCAGACGAACCCCCGCAAGGTCATCGACGCGACGCACCCATACGCCACCGCGACGCAGACGCGCATCCGCCGTTCCGCCGAGCAGCTGGGTATTCCCTGCCAGCGCATGAAAATCGAGAACGAGCAGGAAGCATGGCGCGACGTGGTGCAGTGGGTGGAGAATCCGACGGAGGCGGCTGCGGTGCTGTCGCGGCTTTCGGAGGAGAACATTCTGCTGGCGGGCGATTACCGCAATCTGCCGCATTATGCGCCCCTTCTGCGCAAAGACCACCTGTTCTGCCGCATTGTGCCGACGGTGGAAGCGCTGGATTTGGCAGAGAAAGTCGGCGTGCCGGAGACACACATTGTCGCGGCGCATGGCCCCTACACCCGCGCGTTCAATAGCGCCGTGTTCGACATGCTGGGCATTGATGTGCTGGTGATACGCGACGTGGCGGTGGATGGCGGCTTGGCAGAGTGCGTGATTCCCGCGTTGGAGCGGCAAATTCATGTGATGATGGTGCGGGACGAGTGACGCGCCATCCCCCCAAATTGCAAAATTCCGCGGATGCAGCCAAATGCACCCGCGGATTTCTTATATTCGGTTCTTCACGGAATCTTGGGGGAGCAAACAAGGGCTTAGGCGAAGCGCCAAAAAGCTGCACGCGGAAGGAGCATGAAAGCGCGACCAACTCAATCGCGAAAAGG
>ERZ1027039.860-NODE-860-length-10522-cov-18.959014_pt1 | contig 10522 bp, 10 predicted proteins | sample MGYA00519438_ERZ1027039 | MGnify/ENA primary metagenome ERZ1027039 (study PRJEB26926, sample SAMN06164810) | human gut metagenome | biome: ENVO:00009003; feature: ENVO:2100002; material: ENVO:00002003 | host: Homo sapiens | place: USA | collected 2012 ...
AACCGAATTTATTTAATTTTTAACCCCGTCCATTTTTTAGTGGACAGTAGTGATCCCAATCAATTCATTCAACGAATATGGAAAAAGAACAAATCCTCATCAAAGACCTCGCTATCCTTTGGAAAAAGGACAAGCGACAGTATGTGAAGCAATCCACATACTCAGCCTACGCCCTAATCGTAGAGAATCAAATTATCCCGACATTCGGGAATCTTTACGCTTTGACCGAAGCGGATGTGCAGTCGTTTGTAATCGACCGACTTAACTCCGGTCTGAGTCAGAAGTACGTCAAGGACATAATCATAGCCCTGAAAATGATAGTTCGCTTCGGCGAAAAGCACGGCTATCTACAGCACTACGAGTGGGACATCAAATATCCGACCGCTCCCGAAAAGCAGGGCATAGAAGTCCTCACCGCTTCAAATCACCGCAAGATTCTGGACTACATCAGCCAGAACTTCACATTCCGCAATCTCGGCATATACGTCTGCCTTACGACCGGGCTACGCATCGGGGAAATATGCGGCATGAAATGGAGTGATCTCGACATTGAACGCTCCATGCTGACAGTGCAACGCACGGTGGAGAGAATTTATGTTCTCGAAGATGACGGCACCAAACACACTCAGATTGTGGTCAATACCCCAAAGACCGCCAATTCCGCCCGCGAGATACCACTCAATAAGACCCTGATGACGATGATACGACCCTTGAAGAAGGTGGGCAACAGCGAATACTACGTAATAAGTAACGAGCCTCAGCCCATTGAGCCGCATACCTACCGCAACTACTACATGAAGCTGATGAAACAGCTTGGTATCTCTCTGTTGAAATTCCACGGATTGCGCCACAGTTTCGCAACCCGCTGCATAGAAAGCAACTGCGACTACAAAACCGTCAGCGTCATTCTCGGTCATGCCGACATAGCCACAACCCTCAACCTCTATGTCCATCCCAGCGCTGAGCAAAAGAAAAAGTGCATCGACAAAATGCTCCGCTCCCTCTGACACGGAAAACATCACCGCTACAAAAGTTAGGTTTGGTTCGGGCTTTATATATGCCCGACTAAACCTAAACTTATATAAACCTAAGCTTATATATGAATGGCGAGGCAAAAGAAAAAGGAAGCGATGAGAGAAGAAATTGAAGTGTATTCCCGTCAGTAATCACGGAAAATTTAGAGTTTGTCAACTGTGAAGAATCAGCCGAAAAACTGGATTACTGGCTTGACGAACGGGGTTAGATGTCACGCAAAGACTACCGTAAGGGGACTGTTCAGGAGTACGGGTTTACGGATGAGCGTGTGCTGCAGGATTTTCCAATAAGAGGGAAAGCGGTCTATCTCCATGCGCCCAAAACTATGCGCCTAAAAATATTTTTTACTCGGGTAGTTTTTAACAATTCAACCGGCTTTTGCCACTGACCCCTTTTGCTACTGCCCCTGTATTGTATGAAATTTTGTATGTGATAAATAAAATCCACCGCAAGTTGTTGGCTTACAGTGGATTGAAAATTGATGTTTTGCGGAAAGACAGGGATTCGAACCCTGGGTACCCGTAAGGGTACAACGGTTTTCGAGACCGTCCCGATCGACCGCTCCGGCATCTTTCCTTTTGTCGATCTTTGGTAGGCAGTTGTTCTGTAGGGGGCCGTTTCCGGCATCTTCAGGGGTGTGGACTGCTCTGCGGGTCGTTTGCGGGGACAAAGTTACGAAGTTTTTCTTTATTTGAAAAGTTTTCGGGGAGTTTTTTCGGATTTTTTCGCTAATTTTGTGGGCAGCTGCCTTTCTGCGCCGTGCATGTTGCGGCTCCCGATGGTTGTCGGTGCTGGCGGCGTTATTGTTTTGATTCTAATTTTCAGAATATGTTTTCAGGAATTGTTGAAGAGGCTGCCCGCGTGATGGAGATTCGCCGCGAGGGTGGCAACGTGCATCTGACATTGGCGTGTTCGTTTGTCGACGAACTGCGGATTGATCAGTCGGTGGCGCACAATGGTGTGTGTCTGACTGTGGTTTCCATCGGCGACGGCGTCTACACGGTCACGGCTATCGAGGAGACTCTGCGCCGTTCCAATCTCGGTTCGCTCCGGGTGGGCGATTGGGTGAATGTGGAGCGCTGCATGGTTATGAACGGCCGTCTTGACGGTCATATCGTGCAGGGGCATGTTGACTGCACGGCGGTGTGCACCGCTCTGGAGCAGCTCGACGGGTCGTGCTATTTCCGATTTGACTATGATGTGTCGCCCGAGCTTGTGCGCAAGGGGTATGTGACGGTCGAGAAGGGGTCGGTAACGGTCAATGGCGTGAGCCTCACGGTGTGTGACTCCGAGGTGTCGTCGTTCCGCGTGGCCATCATCCCTTACACCATGGAGCACACCAATTTCTGTCGCATCGCCGTGGGCGACCGCGTGAATCTGGAATTTGACATCATCGGCAAATATATTGCCCGCATCAGCAGCCTCGAGGCCTGATACGTGATTCAGAAATTTTTCTTACATTAATCTACATACCTAATATGACATACCGGATATTGGCGGCTACATTAGCCGCGATGAGCCTTTCGGCTTCGGTTGCAGCTTTAGCAGCCGACACGGCTCCCGCCAACAGTGTGCGGGCCGAAAAAGTGGGTCCCGACGGGCGCACCGTGCAGGTCACGGCTCTTTCGAATTCTATTTACCGCGTCGACAATTTTCTCCCCGGCAAAGAGCCTGCGGCTTCGCGCACGGTGGTGGCCCGCGAGGGGCAGTTCACAGGCAACGTGGCCGACAGCGGTTCGGCTGCCGTGATCACTTCGCCCTCAGGAGTTATAGCCACTCTCGACAAAGCCACAGGAGCGGTGACTCTCACCGCCGGAGGCAAAGCCGGAATCTTTGACAGCGGCGCCCGCACCGTCACTGCCGACGGCAAACAGCAGATAGTGCTCTATCCCGTGGGCGACACACGCGCTTTTTATGGTGGCGGCGAACGCGGCTACAGCTATAACCTCAAGGGACAGGATCTGGGGATGTACAACACCCAGAACTATGGCTACCAGGCCGGCGAGAAGCGGCTGAACCAGATGAACATCACCATGCCGCTGCTGATTTCGCCCGACGGCTATGGCGTGCTGATGGATGACTATGCGGCTGCCGACATGACTGTCGACAACCCTGTCACCTACACAACCGAGGCTCCCGGAAGTGTATCATATTACTTCTTTGCGTCGGAGGATGGCACTATGCCCGGTCTGGCCGATCAGCTGGGACGCCTCACGGGCCGCCAGGAACTCCCTCCGTTCTGGTCGCTGGGCTATATATCGTCGAAATACGGCTATCACGACCAGCGCGAAACCCTCGGCGTGGCCGACACGCTGAAAACCCGCGGCTATCCCCTCGACGGCATGGTGCTCGACCTCTACTGGTATGGGAAAGAGCAGGATATGGGGCGTCTGGCATGGGATCCCGAGCAGTGGCCCGACCACAAGAAGATGCTTGCCGACCTGAAAAAGAAGGGCGTGAATATGATAATCATCTCCCAGCCCTTCGTGCTCAAGAACGGCCGCGGCATCGACAACTATAATTTTCTGTCGCAGCGCGGCATGCTGGGAAAAGACTCGGTGGGCGGCACCAAGGATGTGACCATATGGGTAGGCGAGGGGGGCATGCTCGACATGTCGAACCCCGACACCCGCAAATGGCTCCGCGAGCGCTACCGACAGCTCACTGACGAGGGCGTTACCGGCTGGTGGGGCGATCTGGGCGAACCCGAATGCCACCCCGCCGGGATGCATCACGCCAACGGCCTCACCGGCCGCCTATATCACAACCTCTACGGCAACGACTGGAGCAGCATCATAAAGAACCTTTTCGAGGAGGAATATCCCGAAACACGTCTGATGACCATGATGCGCGGCGGCACCGCCGGTCTGCAGCGCTACTCCGTGTTCCCCTGGTCGACCGACGTGAGCCGTTCGTGGGGCGGTCTGCAGCCCCAGATCAAGATCATGCTCAACGCCGGTCTGTCGGGTCTTGGCTATATGGGTCATGACGTGGGCGGTTTCGCCGTGGATCCTGAGCATCCCTACAACCCCGAACTCTATGTGCGCTGGTGTCAGCTGGGCCTGTTCTCGCCGGTGCTGCGCACTCATGCCCAGCAGTTTGCCAATCCCTACGACTATCCCGACCAGGAGCAGATATTGCTCCCGCTGATCCGCGAACGCTATCGCTGGCTCCCATATAACTACACCCTCGCATCGGAAAACGCACGTTTCAGCCTACCGCTGGTACGTCCTCTCGGCTACTACGACGCCGATCCTGCGGCTCTCGACTCAATCACTGACCAGTATCTCTGGGGTCGCGACGTGATGGTGGCTCCTGTGCTCACCCCCGGCACCACCGAGCGCAGCGTCGTCTTCCCCTCGGGCCGATGGGTCGACATCAACAATCCCGCCAATGTCTACGACGGCGGCACCATCGCCACAGTGGCCGCGCCCCTCGAGGTGCTCCCGCTCTTCGCACGCGCCGGCGCCCTGCTCCCCAAAGCCGACTACAAGATGGAGAACACCGGCGACTACAATACCGCCCGCTACACCATCGACTACTATCCCACACCCGACTGCGGCAAGACCACCTTCACCCTCTACGAGGATGACCGCACCTCGCGCTCCTCGCTCGCGAAGGGCAACTATGCGCTAATCGACATCACCGCCGACAACACCGCCCGGGCCACAACCCTGAAGGTCGCCGCCCCCACCGGCAGCTACGCCGGGATGCCCGCCAAGCGCACCATAACCTTTGTGCTCCATAACGTCGACCGTCCCGCCAAAGTGACCGGCACCGCCAAAGTCAAGCAGACCTACGATGCCGCCACCCGCACCCTGACCCTCACCGCCACCTCGGCGCTCCCCCTCGACCTCACCGTCGCCAAATAACCCCTCACACATACTATCTCAGGGAGATGAATCGGGCCTCCGTGTCAGATTCATCTCTCTGCTTATACAGGGCCAGTTCTTAAACATGTGCTAAATCGGATTCAAATAGTTGTAAACCAAAATAAAAGTGTTACATTTGTAATATGAACGACTTGACAGTATCAAATATCGAACGGCAAAACGTGCTGAACAACAATTATGCCCTTCAAGCCATCCAAGAGAACTTGGATGTCAACGGTCTGCGTTTCCACGATCAACTGCTTTTCACTACTAAAATGGTGGCTGATTTCTATGAAGTGGATGAGCGAACCATTAAGCGTTATGTTCAGGAACATGGGGATGAGCTTCGTGCTAACGGTTATTTTTTAAGTCAGGGTAACTCTCTGAAAGAAATAAGATTACATTTTGATGGGGACATTAATGTCCCTAACAAAGTCCGTAAGTTAGGTGTATTTACATTTCGAGCTTTCCTAAATATTGGGATGCTTCTGACAGAAAGTGAGAGAGCCAAACAACTCCGCACGCGCATACTTGATATTGTCATCGCCACAATCAATGGACGTGCCGGAGGTGGCACAAAGTATATCAACTGGAGAGACCGAGATTATCTTCCTATCGCAATAAAGAGCGAGAACTATCGTAAGAACTTCACCCAAGCCGTAGGAAAGTATGTCAACGGCATTCCGACCTACAAGTACGAGCAGATAACCGACCTGATATACAAAGCGGTATTCCGTGAAAACGCCAAGGAATATCGTGTTGTCCTTCGTTTACAGAACGAGGAGAATGTGCGTCACACACTCTATGCAGAGGTGTTGCTTTGCATATCCTCATTTGAGAATGGTGTGGCTCATCAGATTGAGAAGCGATACTCCGAGAACGGCAATAAACAGCTCTCCGTCGAAGAGGTAAAAGCGATCATTGACGAATTGGCATCTGCCCCGATGATGGAACCGTTTATCAATGATGCAAGATCAAAAATGGCATCCCGAGATGTCGCATTCCGCGATGCATGGCATGGAAATCTCGCTGAATACCTTCGTGCGATTACTCCCGATGAGTTCGATAAGTTCATAGGTGATGCTTCAATCGACTTTGATAATATCCTTGAAGCAAACCGTGAAGTTCTCAAACGCCTGAAGCAAGCTGACGACGATGAGTGAGGAACTTAAATATATCGACTACGATAGCATGTTAGTGGTCTATCGTAAGACTGTCGCTGCCAGCGGTGGCGGTCTACAGGGTGTAAAAGACGAAGGAGGCATACGAAAGGTGCTTGATTTCGTGCAAAATGATCTGTACTATCCGACATTTGTTGAAAAATTCACATATCTTGTTTTCGGCTTATGCACCGGCCATTATTTTGAGGATTCCAACAAACGGGTTGCATTGACAGTTGGCGTCTGGTTTCTCGTTCATAACGGCTACTATTGGCACGCCTACAACTTCATGCAATGCATGGAAGCGATCATCTACCATGTAGCCGCAGGCCGCATCGACAAAGATCTACTCCAGCGCATCGTCACCTGCTTCATGGCAAACGCGGATTATCCCGAAGACCTCAAACTCGAAATCATCCATGCCATCGATGACCAATCCATAGGATTTAACGAATAAACTTTTTCTTCGTTATAATAAAGTTGGCAACTGCTTTGTACTCCACAACGTCGACCGTCCCGCCAAAGTGACCGGCGCCGCCAAAGTCAAGCAGACCTACGACGCCGCCACCCGCACCCTGACCCTCACCGCCACCTCGGCGCTCCCCCTCGACATCACCGTCACCAAATAACCCCTCCTGCACGGTTTTTTGTGGTTTGAGCCGGTTTAATCAGTGGAGGTAGCGGAGAAAGACACCGCCCAACCTCATGCCGCTTCTATACATGGGGAGCAAAAGAAAATATCAGGTGATATGAAAACTCCAACAGCCCGTTGTAGTTTTAGCCAATACACGCAACGAAGTCATTGACCGGCTGCTACGCACCGGTTTACAGCAACTGGAGCCTCGGCATCTGCCGAAGCTCCAGTGGTTTGTTGTAGCTGTTCTAAAATGTTTTATAGTAATCGGTATGCTTATTCCAATGTTTCTTTGGCAAATTCTTTGAAGATTTTGCCAAAGAATTAACAGAACATAATTTCTACCGATTATTTAAATAAATCTGTAATGTGCAAAGAGATTTTATTATTTAATACGGCAGATTAATAATAAACAACTCGAACAATATCTTTTCCAGCAATTGATAAATCACATACAATATAACCAGGATCAACGCAATGCAGATTACCGGACCTGCTCCCGGGAGGCTTGAAAAGAGGCTTGTAGTTAGGCTGCCTAAATAATATATCGGCACAATAATCGCGATTATTATTATTAAGGCCAGTATAAGACCCATTGAATCAAAAATCCCCAAAGAGAAGTATGCGGTTCTATCCAATGTCACATCATTAGACTTGTGCATAAATGTTTTTGTAACGTTTCCGTTATTGTCTACCTCATACACAGGTATCCATTCGCTCTCACCTTCTTGAGCTACAATAACGTCATGATCCATTTCGCCTATTTGTTTGGCTTTATTGGAAGGTGAGTCATATAACCATACTTTATTCAGAGGTTTTCCGTCCTTTTCTTTTACGGATGCAATCCATAAATTGTCGGACAGAACATTAGGAATTCCCCATATGAATGAAATCGTTTCACCGTCAGTGGTATCCCTCACCTTCAGTTTTACCCTCTGTCTACCTTCATTATCCAGAGAGTGTCCGATGGATTTGAAGTAGTTCCTGAGAGCCGGGGTGGTGTTCTCCCATTTCAACGTGGCGTTGATGTAGCGAGTTTCCCCGGATTGTTGCGTCTCGTAGTCTTCGAGTTTCAGAAAAGTATTTGGCGCAAGCTTTTTTACCTCTTTGGCAAAGAAGGCAACATTCATCCGGTCTCCGGGATAAACATAGGTGGCGGCGCAGGAATATTCCTCCGCATTGAAACGGCTTATGAATTTCTTAAGCATTCTGCCGTCTGAATAGCTTTGACAAGACTGAAATATTCCTGTCCAAGCTATTAACAATGTATATAGAAATGTTTTTTTCATGTTAATGGATTTTTTTCATGTATTGAATAAGTCTTCCATAATTCAACTTTGTTCTTCATAGCATCCCGTTCCTTATTACTTTGTGCCACCAATCCCAAGAGTAGCCTGCGGAGGGATGGTACACCCACAGGATGCGTGTCTCATTACCGTTTGACAGCCGATAATGACCATTCTTTACTTCGTAGTTGTCTATGATGAGTTTTTCTCCTTTACGCCAGCGGTTGCCACCAGGCAGGTTGTCATACATTCTGCTACCCCCCCCAGACAATTATAAGATCGGGACGCAATTCATCGATTACCTCGAAAAAGGCTGTTTCAGGATTCCGGAAATCTACCCATTCCGGTGCCTTTCGCGATTCATCCTGCGCTTTCTGAATATAGTTGTAGAAAGCTAATGAATGCCAGATGCGGCGACTTTCCTCAAGGTCAGTTTCATGATTTACAAGCGATCGTTCGAATTTGTGCATTGTGCCGGTCCAGGACGATGTCTTTCCGCTTAAAAGGATTTCGACGCAATTCCGGGATGTGAAGTCGGCGCATTCTTCCTCATTTCCCACCTTGCCGCACTCCTCGCAGCCATTGCCGCATATATGAGCCTCCCCAAGAACAAGGATTTTTTTACCGAAAATACCGCCTGTCTCATAGTCCTTGCCGATCCAAGGTTTGAAAAAGACATTCTTCATATTTTTCGTTTGCCGCGGTCATCCCCTCGTTGGCGTGATTGGTTATAAAAGAAAAGCGTAGGAATCTGTATCTGTTACCGTCCTACCATTGGAGGCTTCTCGCATTGCCTAATCGTAGTCGGACGGCAACGCAGAAGCCCACGCCAGTATATGCAATCGGTGCGTCCGGCTGTATTTCTCACGAAACACCGTGCCGAAAGCAAGATAATTACATATCCACGGGCATCTACCGTTGCTTGGGCCTTGACTACGATTTGAAATTTTGCGAGAATTTCCAATGGTCAAGAATCAGCGCGGATAAACGCTTTCTTATGTATGTTTCACACATCCCGCTTTGCTTAACCCTTAACCTAAGGATCAGGATAACCCTCTCCCTACTGGCGTGGCCTGCATGGCAGTCTGTGTCTGCAAAGATAGTGACAATTCTTGATAATTGATGCAAATATGTTGAAAAACATCAAAACGACACAGAGGATACCGGAGGGAACCGCTCTGTGACGTGTGTGCTTTCTGACGACTAAAGCATACGCACATAGTTGAAAATCAAAAGAAAAGTATTAACTTTGTGTATGGAAACAGTTGTTAGCATTCATAACGAATCGGAATATAATGAAATACTGCAACAAGCTGTTGCAGTTATTGAAACAGCAAGAGGCAATGCCGCCCGTGCCATAATCAGTACATCCAATGAAATGCACTGGCGTATTGGCCAACTGCTATATGAGCGCAAGCTCGACAGCAAACACGGAGCCGGCGTTGTGACAAGACTCTCTTCAGACCTCAAGGCCGCTTACCCAAAGATGGGAATGTCGGTGAGTAACTTATGGGCTATGAAGAAATATTACGTCCGATTTCATCTTTCCGACCCAAAACTCCAACGCAGCGTTGGAGTTTTACCATGGCGACACATAAATCAGTTGATGACCAAGCTGAAAGATGATGACCGGGCCATTCAATACTATGCAGATAGGGATATCGAAAAGGGGTGGAGCCGAGATTTGCTCATTAATGCCATCAAGCTGGAGATGCACAAGCATCAGCCGGAAATCAACGTGTCAAACAATTTTGCCGTTGCTCTCTCGCAGGCTCAGGCAGCATACGCCAACGAAGTCTTCAAGGACTCTTATTGCATGGGATTTCTTGGTGTAACGGAGCCTCTGCTTGAACTCGAACTTGAACGGCGACTGGTCGAGAAGGTAAAACAGTTTCTTCTCGAACTCGGTCAGGGATTTACATATATCGGCAATCAGCACGTCTTGTCCTACAACGGCAAGGATTACAAAGTGGATATGCTCTTTTTTCATCGTGGGCTTCGTTCGCTCGTTGCCGTCGATTTGAAGATTTCGGAGTTTATGCCCGAATATATCAGCAAGATGAATCTCTACCTATCATTACTTGACAGACTTGAACGTGGCAAAGATGAAAACCCCTCAATCGGTATAATCCTGTGCGCCGAAAAAGACAACGTAGAGGTCGAGCTGGCTCTTGAAGGTTTTACTAAACCTATCGGCGTTGCAGAATACAAACTTATCGTACCTCAGAAAGAGCTGAAACAACTAATCACTGACGAAATCAAAACTTTCAAACAAGAAGTCGCCGACAAATCAGCAGCACAATCAGAAGTGAAAGACTAAGCATAGCAGCTTTTCTTTTCCCACGGCAACACCGCAGCCTGTACACACAAAACACACACGTCACAGAGGATACCGGAGGGAATCGCTCTGTGACGTGTGTGTTGTGCGGGGAGGGTGCCTTAGAATGTGACTTGGATCATTACGGGGAAGTGGTCGCTGGGGGTGCGGGCGCGGTAGCCTGTCTCTTATACACATCTGACGCTGCCGACGATAAG